>ERZ831634.2650-NODE-2650-length-15062-cov-4.005131_pt1 | contig 15062 bp, 16 predicted proteins | sample MGYA00519953_ERZ831634 | MGnify/ENA primary metagenome ERZ831634 (study PRJEB31850, sample SAMEA3708718) | human gut metagenome | biome: human gut; feature: human-associated habitat; material: faeces | place: China | collected 2014 ... | reverse complement strand
GCTTCAGCTCATGCGCCTGCGCATACACGCGCATCTGGTGCAGCACGAAGGACAGTCGTTTCAGATTGGCATTACACACGGCTTCAAGATACCGTACACGCCCAAACCGCCAGTCCTCATATTTCTGTTTCGGCAGAATGCCAGTGTCCATGAGCACATCCACCGGCGCAGCATATCCGCGCGTCTGGAGTTGATGGTACATGGAACTGTGTATCTTGCCGATCAGCTCTTTTTCGTTCATACGCCACACCTCCCATCTGCAATTTCAACTATACCACAGCGCGTCCGCAAATGCAAAAGCGGAAGCCGCAGGTGATACCCGCGGTTTCCAGCTGCACGATTATTCTTCGTCGGTATCCTCGTCCGGTTCATCAGGGTCTTCTGTCTCCGAGCTGCCTTCGCTTTCTGCCTGCGCTATGGTACTCTCTTCGTCTTCTTCCAGTGCATCCTCAATCAGTCCGATGATGAACTGCTTCTGCTTGAGGTTGTTTTTCTTGAGGTATGCCTTCAGCCGCTCGAAGAGTTCTTCCGGAAGCTGGATCGCCATCGTTCTCATATCGCCTGTCATTTTTTTGTTCTCCTTCATGTCGTAATAATTTTGAATTAGCTGTTCCACATATTCGCTGAGTGTTTGCCCGGATCGTTCCTGTTCCTGCCGCACACGCGCGTGGAGATCTGCCGGGATCATTGCGCACAAGTTCTTTTTATCTGCCATTGGGCTTCGTCCTTTCCTTTTTGATTTGCAAGGCAAGCATACTGTAAGCGCCGGAACAAAGCTATTCACAATAAGCAACAAAGAAGCGCCGCAAAACGAAGCATATTACAAGCACATCTCGCTGGAAAATGTATGCTCCTGCTGATCACGGAACACCTGTAGAGCTTGTGCGGATTCCCGGTATTCCTCGTCGGTGGGGTCGCAGCCGTTTTCAACGGTATAATCGCGGATCTGCTCCAGTGTCCAGCCCTCGGTGAGCTTCGCCGCCGCACCGCGCAGTTCAAAATAATTGAACACGAACTGCTCCCCGTAGTTGAACAGGCTCGCTGCGGCCGGCTCACCCTGATGCTCCTTGACGAGACGCAGCTCCACATAGGCGGCATCGTAAAGGTCACATTCCTTTTCCGTGCCGTCCTGCTCCAGCTCCTGCGCATACTGCGTCCATTTTTCCATGGCCTGCTCTGTCACGGCTGGCAGCAGTTCCTTAACCATGGTTTCAAATTCATTCTTCTGCATGATGCTCTCCTTGTACTTGGCTCTGCATGACATCAGCCTCCATTGCGGCAACTGCTTGCAGGCTTTTCATAATGAATTCCACGCACGGCACGGGAACGCTGTTGCCGAGGGCGCGATATCTGGCAGAGTCCGACGCGGACGGGATATCTGTCCAGCCCGGCAGGAACCCTTGAAGAAGTTCGCATTCCCCTGGAGTAAGTCTGCGAATGAGCCGCGCATACTGTCGGTCCGGTTCCATGACCAGATCCGTAGCATCCTTGGCCTGCCGTGCGCTCTGTGTGCTGGCGATATCGTCATTGCGGAATTCATCCACGCGCTGCCGCGCATAGACCGCGAGCCGATCACAAGTTGTGATTGTATATGCAAGATTTTCCTGATACCCGCAGCCGTTGCCGCCGTTCTCCGGCTGACGGTCAATGATGTTGCCGACGATGCAGTAGACCTCGTTTGGTTCCTGCACCAACGGCGTATTGCCGCCGCCTGTGCCAAAACGGACTGTGACTGTTGGACTGATCTCGCTGGATTCCCGGATACGGGCATCAACACCATGGTTCTCATATACCAAGGGCTGATGTCCCTTTTCGCTGGCGCGGAGCGTACCGGGCATATTTTCACACACATCCATCCGTTGTCCACCCTGATCGTGCAGGCACATGACGGATGGCATACAGTTGCCGCTGGGACTGCCCTTGAGCGTCGGGGCTATTTCCTCCGCGTAGCCGATGGTTCCAGCCGTCGCGCTGGCGCCAGCGGAAAAAGACGCGGCAAATGTCTGCTGCTTCATTCCTAGCTGTGCAAAGGCGGCAGAATCATCAAACGGCACCGTTTTCCCTCTGCCTTCTGGCAAGCCAATCAAGCCAGCTTGTATCCGTAAAGCAGTGTCTAACGCTTTCGGCAACGGCTTGCCACGTTCCTTCGCCCGACGCAAGATCCCCAGACAAGCCGCAGTAGTCAAATAATATTTTTTCGGCGGATGATCCTCCAAGATCTGCGACAAGCAGGATTCTGTGGCGTCTCTGGGCGAGGGTCCAGTATTCCGCAAAAAAGCCCCTCCATGCAAGGCTGAACGCATCTCCCATTCGAATTGCCCCAGCAGGTTTCCAGCCCCAGGGGTAAGGTCGAGGAATTGATACGGTGGGGCAATGTAATCGAGCAATTGACTCCAGGACAATCCGGAAATCCTCCCCGTGCGGCGTACCTGAGCTGAATACGCCCATGACGTTTTCCCAGCAGAAGTATCTTGGTCGAACAGACTGACCTGATCGCCCTCGAAGTATGTCTGCATCTCTCAACTCCTTTGTAATCCGTATTTGTTCAAAAAACAGGCCGGAACGCGCGCCCTGCAAACCGGCGCGTGTCCCGGACGCAACAGAGCAGTCCTGACACGGGCTGCCCCCGCAGATGATGTCCACGGGCGGCAGGTCCGCGCCGTTGAGCTTTGTAATATCTCCGACATGAACCATGTCGGGGAAGTGTGTTTTCGTGACTTCGATGGGGAACGGTTCGATCTCAGATGCCCACAAGGGCGTGATCCCGTTTCGCACCGCAGCCAGCGGAAAGCCACCGATGCCATCGAACAGACTGCCCATCGTCAGCTCCGGCATTACATTCCTCCGAACTGCGGTTCCACACTGTACTGCCGCAGCTCGTCCAGAGACGCCGCCATGAAGTCATGCACCCGCATAGCTCCGCCGAGGAAGTTGGGCGAAGTGTCTTCCGTCAGATTGATTCTGTCCGCGCCGCCGAAGTCAATGGGTTCTTTGACCAGCACCGTACCGCCATGGTTGACAATGACCCGTGGCGCGATATAACAAAAGTCTCCTGTGTCGCAGCTTTCATAGAGGTCATACGCATAAAGGCCCTCCGGCACTGCCGCGCGCGGGATTCTTCCGTTTGAAAAGAGCGCAGGACGATCCATCACCTCAATCATGTCTAAGCCTTCATCTAAAAAGCTCATATCCATAGTCGCACCTCCGTCATGCCGCAGCCGCCTTTGCGACGGTTTTTGTAATGTTGATTGCCGTCTGCGCGGTATAGACTGCGCTGGACAGGTTTGCTCTGGTCGATGTGTCCAGCCCGAACGCGCCCGCAATGCGCGGGATCTCTCCGGCGGAGAGCATCAGCCCCAAGCCGAGCAGGGCGTGTTCATTGAACAATGACAAGCCTGCAATTAAAATCGTGGCCTGCAAAAAAGCCGTGAGGCAAAGCCCCACGACCTGCTTGCACCACTGATAGAACCCGTCCAGATACCCGCGCGGCACAGAAAACATATACAGACTGCCGACCGCGATCTGGATGAGCAGGATGCCGCCGCGCTTCAAATTTGCGAAGAAAACTTTGATCACGGCGTATGCCATGAGGATGATGCAGAACAGCACCATGAGGGAGCTGGTCACGGAGTTGAAGCCGCCGACGTGCGTGGTAGCAAAATCTACGAAGTTTTCAACGGTCAGCTCGTCGATGATATTTCCGGCAACCGTGCCGAAACTCGCGCCCGCACCACTGATGGCATATCCAAAATTCGCCTGCAAGGACACGCAAAGCTCATAAAGCCTGATCGGTACAACCGTAAAAAGACTGACCGCCATGAATCCCTTAATGAGATTCATGGCTGTTCCTTTGATGTCGGCCCTGCCGGACGAGTATTCCAGCCCGCATTCCGCGCAGGCGACCACGAAGCCGACCGCATACAAAATCCAAGCAAGATACGAGAAAAACAGGACGATGCTCTGCACCCAGCTCATTTCAAACATCTCGGCTCCCATGTTGCCCATCTCTGCAAAGAAGTTTGCAAGGAAGCCGATGATCTGCTTGTAGACCCAGTCCATGATCTGCTCCAAAATCGTGTCGGCTACAAAATCCCAGATAAACAAGCCGCGTCACCTGCCTTTCCGGTCTGCATTTCTCACAGCCCGACGATGCCCCAGATGTAGGTCGGTGCGGTCAGCGTAAAGACCAAACAAGCAAAGAGGATGGCGGGAGCAGTCCACTCGAACTGCCCGGATTTCCGATAGTCAAAATATGCGGTACCGAGTTTTACGAAGAAAGCAATGGCTAAAACCATATCAATTACCGGAAAAACCACGTTATCCACAACAGTTTTGATCTGTGTGGACGCTGTGGTCCATGTGCTTTCGACGGCAGAAGCCACATCGCCGCTGCCGGCCGCCGAAGCGACCGTTGCAAACAGCAGGCAGAGCAGTGCGCAGAAAATGAGCAGCTTTCCGCGCTTCAAAATTTTCATCATAAATTATTCACCTCCCCATTCCAAAACGAACACGATGCTTAAAACATCCTGTGCCGTTACCGGCTGCGATACGGCGCTGACCACTGCATCATAATCAATGGGCAGTCGGGCATTTTCCACAATCGTCCACGGCGAGGTCAGCGAGAACGTTTCTGTATCACCGGTTTTGCTGGTCTGCACGTCGTTGATCTTGAAACCAAGCTGTTTCGCATCAACTTTGGCGTGTGCCATGTCGGTATCAAACGGAACAAGCTGCCAGCCGTTTTTGGTAGAAATCGAAACGCTGGATACAATGACCTCGCCAGTAGAACCATTGATGATTTCCGCCGCGCCAACGTGAACCTCACCGTTTTCATCGACTGTCAGCGGAAGGACAACTGGCACCGTGACCGAGAAAACCTCTGTAATTTCCCAATGCGCATAGTAGGTGCTGTCGCCATCCGTCTTGTAGATGGTGTTGGCATCGACCTGCGTGCCGCTGACCGCTTCCGTGAACCAGCCGAGGAACTCGGCATTCTTGCGCGTCGGTTCGGAGGGGAGGACGAGCGCTTCGCCGTAGGTCTGCTTTGTCGTTTCTGTATTTCCGTCACCGAGATCCCATGTGACCGAGTAGCTATTTGTGGTAAACTGTGCATAGAACGTCTTTGCCGCCGTGATAGTCACGGTGTTGTACAGGCTGCCGCCAGAAGCGGAGGTGTACCAGCCCTTGAAGGCATGGCCGGTCTTGATCGGCGTACTCGTCGGGGCTGTCGCCGTCGTATTCGGCTTGCCTGTCGTGGTGATACTGGCCTTGCCGTCAATGGTGCCGCCGTTCGTGCCTGCATCCCAAGTGACCGTCAGGCTGACGGTCGCACCGCAATTGTCGCATTTGCCGTCACCGTTTGCGTCGGTGTGGTCGGCGTATTCGTAACCAGAATCTCCACAAGCAGAGCACGTTTTGATGCGCTTATGCTGCGTTTCGCTGTCCGATACCCACGAACCGTAGCTATACGAATGGTCAGCATAGTCGTAGGTAGACGCGCCGCAGCCGGAGCAGGTTTTGCTTCTGCGATGCTGCGTATCGGAATATTTACTCCACGCACCGGTGGCGTAGCTGTGATTTCCATAATCGGTCGTGGAATATCCACAGGTACGGCAAGAGGCCGTTCGGCTATGTTGACTGGAAGAAGAATTGCTCCATGCTCCGTAGCTCATACTGTGCGAAGCGTAGTCATAGTCTGTTGCGCCGCAGTTTCGGCAAGAACCTGTGCGCCGATGCTGACTGGACGAATACTGCTCCCACGAACCATAGCTGTAGCTGTGGCCGCTTGCATAGATGGTTTCGCTCTTGGTCTGACCGCAGGCGCAGGAATACGACCGGTAACCGTTGCTGGTACAGGTGGCTGCCTGCTGGCTCTGCAATACCCATGTATGGCTGCCGCAGTCCGGACAAGTACCGGAACCGTAGGCACCGGATCCGTGACTCTTGGTGGTGTATGTCCCCAGATATTGGACATAATGACAGCTATTGCATTCATTATAGTTGGCATGACCACGCGAGGAATGGGCAATTTCAACGTATGTGCCCTGGAACGAATACTTTCCGCACGACGGGCAGTTGCCGATAATCGATCCGGTCGAAGTGACGGAAACGCCCGGCGCACTCATGGTAGCACTGACTGTTAGAGTATCGGAATATACACCGTACAAATCGTAGAAGTATTTGTTGTTCCGATTGGAACCAGTCCAGTCATAGGTATGGAACGGCACCGACGATTTGGGATACCCGATGATATAACCGATATAGAGTGTATCGCCGCTGTCGTTTTCCCGCCAGAAGGCTTCTTCGCCGATGGATTCCAGAATACTCTCGCCGTAATAGATCGTGAGCGTGGACAGCTTCGGGCAGTTGTAAAAGGCGTGTCTGCCAATCGTCGGCGTGGTGCCGGGGATCTCGGCAGTTGTAAGCGCTGTGCAGTCTTCAAACCAGTACGCAAGATCGGAAATTTTGAGATTTTCCATATCGTCAAACCAGACCTGCGTGATCTGATCCCGCACAGCCGCCCACGGCTGATCGTCCTTGCTGGCAAACGGCGCACAATCGCCGGAGCCGGAGATCATCAGCCAGTTGTGCTCATTCAGTTCCCACTTGATTTTGCTGCCAGGGATCGTGCCGGAGGAAGCAGTTTCAACGGACACAGCCACTTCTTCGTCAGGGGAGCTGGCGTAGATCGTGTGTGCTTCCGGTTCAGCGGCGAATGCGGCCACGGACAGAGAGAACAGCATACACAGAGCCAGCACAAACGCGATGAATTGCTTGAATTTCTTCATCATGCAGCCTCCTTATCTGTTACGGCAGCGATGGTGAACACAATCGTTGCGGCATTGACATTGGTTACGGCTTCATTGGCAGATACTTTTGCCTTATAACGGATTGCAAGTGCCTTTTCAGCACCAATCGCCGGAAACGCACCATCCACGAGGGTCAAAGCGCCCGCGCTCTTGGTCGAGCAGCCGTTGATGTTCAATGCAATGCTGTTTTTGCCCGCGCTGAAATCATCGTAATTCCCGATTTCAAACGTACCCGCCTGCACATCGACCTTTGTTACCTTGATGCTGCCGGTTTTGGCCGTGTTCGTGATAGCTGCGTTGTTGGCTGTCACGACGTAACCGTCGACCAACGAAACCGGCAGCGCGGCGGGGACCGTACACGAAATGGGGGAAACCGTATTTACGACGGTCAAGGTAACGGGAACCCTTGCCTCAGTCATTTCTGCCGCCGAAGCCGTAATTGGGAATACGAAGATAAGCGCCAGCGCCAGAAGCAGCGCCGCCGCTTTCTGATAGGTTTTCACCATATCACTGCACCTCCTTGGGCCACAAATACGCTGTATGCAGAACGAGTTCGGTCTGCATGGTGCCAATCTGTTTGCCATCACGATAAGCCGTAATTGTGACCGTGCAATCCACATTGCCGAACGCCGCTGCTTCAAGCAGTGTGAGTGTCGAAATGCTCTTGCCAGCTGCAAGCTCGAAAGCGTCAGCAATGAGCGTATCGTCCTTGTTGCGGCGAATCTCGATTTTGTAGGTATCGTTCTTGCTGTTGTTCGTGAACTCTGCTTTTACCGACTGTTCCCCGACAATAGCATACAGATGAGCCGGAGCAACAACAGAAAGCTGACTTCCTGCGACGATAGCGTTGAGTTGCTTTTGTGCTTTGCGCAGTCCGCTGACATCGTAAAAGATGATCTCAGTCTCTTTGTTCTGCTTTGCGCGCTCGGTGATACGGGTTTTGATTGTGTCGATGACGGCCAGCGTACTATCGCGGTCAAAAATGACCTTGGTCGCTCCGTCCACGCGCGCAACCACGACTTCCGGCATCTGCGTTCCGTTATTGCAGTATACAGCTTTCGTACCGCCGCCCCAGACAAGCAATCTGCCTTTGATGTTCACATTGTCCAGCGTGATTTTGCCATCTGCCGCGCCGCAGCCGATGATGAGGTCGCCGTCCACGGTCATATCCTTGAGCATTACTTCGTTGGTGCGGATCAAAACGCTGCCCTGAATATCCTTGTCATAGGTTCCTTTTACCGTGATATAGCTGCCAATGATGTTATGGAAGATTTGCGCAAATTCTGCGCGGGTGATATTATCCAGCGGTTCCAGCCCTTTGGTTCTGCCGTGAATGTAATCCGCGCCGACCATTGCCCGGACGTAGGGCAGCGCCCAGTTGGAAATCTCGCTGCGGTCGGAAAATGCAGACAGGTCTGTTTTGGAATACGAATCGTAGTCCAGTTCCAGTGCACGGGCAACAACCGTCATGGCTTCCTGCCGCGAGATCGGCGCATCCGGGGCCATCGCAGAAGAACTGCGGCCGTTATAAATACCCATCTGGACGGCGAGCGCAACATCTTTGTAGTACCACTTGGATTTTGCAACGTCCTTATACTGCGAAATGTCAGCCGTTTTGTAGCAACCGAACGAGCGGTTGATGATCGCGGCCATTTCCGCGCGGGTCATATCTCCGTTCGGGTCAATAACGGTTGTGCTCTTGCCGTAAAGCAGACCGTTATCCACAGCTGCGGACACGGCTATGGCATACCATGCGGTACGGTCATAGTCCTTGAAATCTGTTGCTTTGCGGGTAGTCGTGCCTGCCGCCGACGCGCTGACTGCCAGCGATAAGCACGATACTGCCGCAAGGAACAATGCGAGGATTCGTTTTTTCTTCACGTTGAATACCTCCTGTTAGATTTTAAGGGGAACGCTTGCGCGTTCCCCTGTGCGATTGGCGATTGAATTAGACCGCATCCCAAGCGATGATGAACAGGACGCTTGCGATTGCAGTGTTGGTGACCGCCTCAGAAACCGGAGTCACAATGGCGTCATAGGCAATGCCAATGGAGTTCGCGGAGGTGTCACCTACGCCGGACATGTAGCAGCCTTCCACGGCGCTGTCCAGAAGCGTCTGCTTGCTGGCGTTTTTGCTGTCGGTCATCTTCTTTTCGCCGTTGCCGAGGGAAATCTGGAAGCCGAACTTGTTGGCGTTGACCTTTTCGTGGGCAAGGGTGGCCTTGTCACCGAACGCAGCCAGCGACCAGCCCTGCGCGGCTTCGATGCTCACGGAATTGACCTTGACAGCGCCGAAGGAATTGTTGACGATCTTCGCGTCGGTGGCAGTAGAAACTGTTCCATCCGTGCCAACAGCGATGGGCAGAACGGTCGGAACAGTGACGCTCATTTTGGTGGCTGCGGGATCGCCGCCGATGCTGCCGTCCGCGGTGCTGGACAGGGTAACAGACGAAGTGCCAGTGCCGCCGGATGCGTCAACGGTGTTTGCAGCAGAAGCAGAAATGGCGAGGGATGCGATCATGCAGATAGCGAGAATGAGAGATACGATTTTCTTAGTGTTCTTCATTGTAATGACTCCTTTGATTAAAATTAGTGTTGAATTGTGATTGTGATAATTGCCCCAGCCGTGCCGATAATATCGCCGGTTTCGGGGTCCAAGTTGTGAAAATACGCGGTACATTCGTATGTACCAGCGGGGAGAACAACATCCAGCTTCGCGCGTTCGATTTTGCTGCCGACGGCGATAGCGCCGGATTCGTAAATCTGTTCGCCCGTGTCATTGCGGACAATCTGAACCTTTTGTGGATAATTATTGATGCTCTCGTTGACCAGCATCAAGTTTCCCTCCGAAGAACCGTCCTCAAAGATTGGGGCAGTGTTGGCCGAAATGTTAATCATGCCCTCGGCTACTTTTTCATTCAAACGCGCTTCAATCTCCTCCGGCGAAAGGTTATCCCAACCGCCCTCAGTGGCGGAAGAATCATAAACGATTCCGGCTTTGGCGCGGGCTTCTTCCTTTGTCATGGGAGAGCGGAGCGTAACGATGATGAAAATAATCGCGCCGATGGCAACGGCGGCGAGAACGCCAGCGCCGATCCAGACGGGCGTGCGCGGGTTGGATTTGTGCTTGGGGTGGTAATTCATGTGTGAATCCTCCTAAATATAATTGTCAGGGCGGCACCACCAGGCGGTGCAACAGCTTTCGATGGTGCATATTAGCGTGTGGGGGCAGGCTTGCCCGGATGCAGGATTTCCGTTTTTTGCTTCATCCGTGCTTCGCGCTGTCGGCGTTCCTCCAACGCAGAATAGATACTCTCAGTAATTGCCAAGGCTGGCATTGTAACGTCCGGGAAGTATCTGCGCAGTCGATCTCCACCTAACGTGATTTTCAGCGAATACAAATTTTCACGCGGCGAATTAAACTCAATCGGTTCATCGTCCGCTGCTTTGGAGTCGCCCGGCTGCTTGCTCTCTGCGGAGATCGGAATGACGTTGCTGGCTGATGTTGGTGCAGTCTCCGGCTTTTCCACCGTCTGCGTTGCGGGTGGCCGCGCGGTGTTTTCCTGTTTCGGCGGTTCCGGCATGACCGGCTTCATATTCGGCGGTGCCAGCGTGACAGGTGATGTGCCCGTGGTCGGTGCCGGTGCTGGCGACACGTTGGGTGTCACCATTGACGCAACCGGAAACGGTGGGTCTGGCTGCGTCGGCGCGGGCTTCGGCGGCTCAGGTGGCTTGACCGGCTGAATATCTTTGTCCTCCAGAATCGCCCGCATCGTCTTATCGTCCAGATTTCCGCGTTTCTCTGCGTCTCTTAAACGCTGCACACGTTTGACCGTTGGTTTCAGGTTCAGACCCACCAGATCAATGACTGCATTTTGATGTTCTGGAGACAGGAATGACAAATCTGATGCAATCGACAATTCCAGCGAGTTATCATCCACTGCATCACAGACAGCTTTGGTTGCTTCGGAAAGGCGGATAATTCGGTTCAGTCTGCTGGTGCTGATGCCCATTTCCTTTGCCAGCATTGCGTCACTTTGCAGCTCGTCCGCACCCGGTACGCCGCGTTTCTTCCGTCCTGCCTTGCGTTTCATCGCGGTCATTTTATTGCGCAGCGTCCGCGAAAGATCGTATGTGGAAATATGCGGCCGATGCAGATTGCTGTCCGCGACAAGGATCATCGCATCATTGTCGTCAATTTTCTGAATGATGGCCGGAACAGGATAGTTGAACTCACGCGCGATCATGTGCCGCCGCTGGCCTGAAAGGATTTCCAAGCCGCCCTTGGGATTGATTCTGGTCAGAACCGGTTCTTTCACACCGTTCAGCTCGATGGACTTTTTCAGCTCCATGTAATCGTCGCTGGACACATCAACAGAGACGGTATTCAGCTCCGATTTTTCCAAATAGTTTGGATGCAGCGTGATGAAATACGATTCACCATCACTGGGGATTGGCAAATCTTTCATGGCTTTTTCATCCGGGGGCAGCAGCCGATCCTCAAAAATCTTTGTGATTTTCGTTCCAGTCGGACCAAGGGCAGCAGGACCAGGCATGACTGCCGGGGCAGGTTTGACCTCTGCGACCTTTTCGGGCGACTTTGGCGGTGCGATCGGTGCGTTGCCGTCTGTGCCGGTCTTTTCCGCAGGCATAACTGCTTTCGGCTTTTCTTCCGGTTGCTTCAGTGCCGGTGTGGGTGCGGGTTTCTCCACAGTGGCCTTTTCCGGCGGTTTCGGCGGCACGTCCGGTTTCTTGCCGTCTGCATCAATCTTTTCCGTAGGTGCAGCCGTTTTCGGCGTGTCCTCCGGCTTTTTCTGCTCCGGCGTGGGCGTTGGTTTTATCTCGGCTGGCTTTTCAAGCGGTTTCGGAGATATATCCGGTTTTTTACCGTCTGCATCCTCATTTTCCAGAGACGGAACCGCTTTCGGCTTTTCTTCCGGTTTCTTCGCCTCCGGCGCTGGCGCAGGTTTTGCATCAGCGGCCTTGTCTGGCGATTTCGGTGGCATGACCGGAGTTTTGCCGTCTGCGTCAGCCTTTTCCGTAGGTGCAGCCGCTTTCGGTTTTTCATCCTGTTTCTTCTGCGCTGGTGTGGGTGCGACTTTTACCTCGGCGGCCTTTTCAGACAGCTTTGGCTGCGTAACCGGTGTCTTATTTTCCGCAGCCTTGTCCGGCGTTTTTGCAGGTGCTTCACGTTTCTTGCCGATCTCATTTTCGGGCAGCAGCTTTCCGGGCGGTGCGCCTTTCGCATTGCCGCGCAAACGGAAATCCCGCGCCTCTTTTTCCGTCATATCATAGATGAACGCGGGAATCTCTGTTTTCTTCGCAAGCTCACTGGCCTTGCGGCGGCGGTTGCCGGAAACGATCTGAAACTCACCATCCTCACGCTGCCGCAGAATAACCGGCTCCTGTACGCCTTTTAGGACGATGCTGCTGGTCAACGCTTCGAGACTTTTCTGGCTTGGCGGCGCAAAGACGCTGCCGGGCAGGTCGTGGATTTTGGAAAGGGGAATACTGACCGGCTTGTTTTCCGGGGTCGTCGGGTCGCGTGCTTTTTCTTCTGCCATGTGTTACCTCCAAAATTGAATTTTTATATCAAAAAATACGTCTCATCGTGAGACCTATTTTCTGCGAAGATCATGCCGCACCTGAGCGGAATAGAAAAAGCCCATCGTCATCGGCGCGTTGTAGAGCGCGGTCAGAAGATAGGCTTTTACGTTATTGATTTGTGTTGTTGTGTTTTTCAGGCAGTCCAGAACGTACTCAACGTGCATCTGCGTGAGCTGCCGGAACCGTTCCTTGATGATCTCGATGGGGATTTGCTCTTTTCCCAGTCGGACGGCATCAGCGGTGCTGCTCTGGACTTCCGAGATCAACTCCACCAGTGCGTCCACGTCCTCGGCGGCATACTGCGTACAGAGTGTGTCATATTCGATTTGATTTTTGACGCTCTCTTTCAAACTCCATCGCTCGATCAATCGCCCTCCATTTCCCGGCGGTTTCGCAGGAGAGATAGATGGATCAGGATAACTAGATTCAGGATAATTATTATCAAGATAACTTGTTTCCCGTTTTGGGAAGTCTTGACTTCCCAAAAGCGGAAGTCTGGAAGTTTGATTTTTGGAAGTCTGCATTTCCGATTCCGGGAAGTCTGAAATGGGCGCAGAAAGGGGAGTTTCCGGTACATCGGTCGTGGTGAATTTTTTGACGTAAATCTTTGCTGGACGGCCTTGCCCCTGCTTCACGCGCTCGATCAGGCCGAACCCGTCCTTGCCAGTGTCCAGCTCGGCCAGCAGCCGAACGGCCTTATTGTGTCCGCACATGAGGTCAGTTTGAATCTCGTCGAGCGTGTAGTAGATGTAGACGCGCCCCAGTTCGTCATACCAGCCATGTTTGGCGGATAGCCCCATGCGGTCGAGCATCAGGCCGTAAAGCAGCTTCGCGTCGGTGGAGAGCGTCTTGAACTTCTTGCTGCGCACCAACAATCTGGGAATCCGAAAGTAGCTGAATTGCTCGGATTCTTCTCCGTAAAAATATGAGAAATTGACTTGCGTTTTCAGAGAAATCACCTCGATATGCGGAATTTTTGAAATAAAAAATGGACATTCACGTTTTCACATAAATGTCCATTTGAGAGTGGAAGAGCATATTATTTTTTGAAGTATTGCTTCTTAACTGCCTCAATTTCCTCATCAATATGGCTGTTATCTGATTTATGGATCAAATTTACAAGATTGTACATTTCCTTTAGAGAAAGGATAAAGTACGCAATCAAGAAAACCATGAATGTAATCTCTACATTTACTAACAAAGAAGTAATCCATGGAAACACCGTCTGAGGAACTTGGACAAGATACAAGCCTGACATTACAGAAATTGTTGCATATATTATTCCTTTTAGAATATGCGAATTGCGCTTTCTAATAATGCGTGTATTCTTAACTTGCTCGATAATGTTCATCACGCGCAAAGTACAGCTCGATAATCATTAAGTCATCCATGCGTTCACCTCCCTCTTTTGTATTACAAAGGCCTTTTCACCTATTAAGTCTCTGTGTAATGCTTGGAGATGTAATTTTATAGTAGTTAATCAGCGCTCTTTACAAGTTCTACTTTGCCATTCTCATCATAATAGACAATCACAGATTGCTTTTCTGAATTTTGGTAAATATCGCCCCAAAAGCCAGATAACTGGCCAACCGGTTCGCCCAAAAATTCATGAACTTCTGCTTGTGACATCCCTTGAAGCTCAGTAGAAAGTTTTTCAACATCTTCAATTAAATGAGTTCCACTGGAATCATTTTTGCAACTACATAAACACATTACTGCCATAAGCACGATCAAGCTGATTACAACTTTTTTCATCAATTCACTACCTCTCAACCAGCGTTGTTTATTAAGAGTACCACAGCGCAAAACTGTAATCAATTTTTAGTCTACAATGATTTCATACTCCCCAGTTACTGGAACCGTTCTAATACTTGGATATTATACCCATACCGCAGTTGCTGACAGTAAGGGGAAGAAGAATTATTTTATGTGCCTTAGAAATTTGAAGCGTTTTGCGACTGCTTTACTACCTCAATATTGCAGCTACTTAAAGAGCGAGGCATTTTTGACTTCTGAAAAAGCGGGTAATTTAGATGATAACAGCGTATTGAACGATAGCGTATTCCCTTTTACGTCGAACACATATTTAAGTTCATATTCGGAATTGTCATAACAATGTACTTGCCTACCGATTATCTTATATTTGCCCGTTGGGATTGTGCTACTTAGAAGAGAATAATTAAATTCAAAGGTATTATCTTCCTTGAGAGCAATGTATGCCTTACTGTCCTCTGAGGTATATTTTTTAGCTGTCGGTGTTCCGCTGAAGAACAGCTCCCCCGCAGTTATGGAAAGACTTAGTATGGCTATTACGGCTATTATAATATTAGTTCTTCTCCTCATGGCTAATTTCACCTCCGTACCGTAGTTTTTGGAATCTGTTGCATAGTTGCAATTTTAGTGTAGCAAAACGGAAGACAGAATACAACATTTTTAGTCAAATTTGTGCTCAATGTAAAAATATTTTCTGCTGGGAGGTATCTAGTTTGCCCGGCGTTTGCGTTGCATCCTCAAAACTATGACCGTAATACAAAAGACACTTTTCCTTGCTGCGGGTGTTGTATGCTCTAAAAGACTTCTTAATCAAGCGGTTGTGCATGAGCGTGACCGCAAAGGCAGTATACAGACCACACAGGAGGTCGAGAT
>ERZ831634.2647-NODE-2647-length-15072-cov-3.828727_pt1 | contig 15072 bp, 10 predicted proteins | sample MGYA00519953_ERZ831634 | MGnify/ENA primary metagenome ERZ831634 (study PRJEB31850, sample SAMEA3708718) | human gut metagenome | biome: human gut; feature: human-associated habitat; material: faeces | place: China | collected 2014 ... | reverse complement strand
TCCCAGCCAGCGTTTGCAATGCGGATAAACAGCGCGTCGTGGAACAGAATGCCGTATTCCAGCAGGCTCGTGTCTTCCGGCACCACACGTTCGGGTGTGAAAATCATGGAAGCGGGTTCGGTTTCGCTGCCGATGTAGACCAGCGGGGGATTCTCCTTCGTGTTCGCCAGACGGGACGCGAAGCCCAGCACGCGGTTTTCTTCGCCCTCGTCACCCTTCGTCGTGCCGTGACGGAGCGCATCCGCCAGCGAAACGGCGGAGAAGTAGACGCTGTGCGCCGCCTTGTCCGTGCCGACGGTGCGCAGTTCGTAGCGCCCGTAGACGGACTGTTCGGCAGTCAAGGTGAAGGTGAACACGTCACCCTCGTGCGAAGCAGCGGCGATTTCCGTGCCATCCGGCAGCACCAACATCACGTCCGGCGCGTCGGAATGCGCGGTAATGGTAACATTGTGGTTCGTCAGGAAGGTTTCCTGCGCCGTCCACAGCGTGTACTTGCTTTCGGCAGACCACGGGATGTAGGAAGAATTGATGTCAAACGGGTAGTCGTTCAGTTCGCTGATGGTTGCGTAATCCGCCGCCGGGTAGGACATGCCGGAAATGCCAGTGCCTTCCGGGAACAGATCCTTCACATGCAGCAGCTTGTCGTCCGTCTGCTTGAATTCGCGATCCATAATCGCCAGCGCAAAGCAGAAGTCACGCGGGTAGAAGACGTGGTCACTCTGGCGGGCACGAACAGCAATGTTGTTTTTCTCGATTTCCGTCGTGCCGACGAAATCGTAAACCTCTTCTGCTGCAACCATGCTGGCGACAGCGCCTTCATTGCCCAGCCAGTGGGTGTCAATGCCTGACACGGTGAAGAAGGGGCGCGGCGCAACCAGCGCGATGATTTCCACCGGGTCAAACGGAATCTGGTTGTCGCGGGCGACGAACATAGCAGCCGTCTCCGGGAACCAGCTGTTGCCCTTGCCATAGGACACGGTCGGCACTTCGGTCTTGCCGTAGACACGGTCAGCCTTGGCGTAGGCGGAGGTGTTGAAGTTGAAAATCTTGCCTTCCACCTTGTAGCGGTAGCTCTGGATGCCCGAACCGCCGCATTCGCTCGGCACGCAGATGCTGATGCGGTCGTCAAACGCCGCAGTGAACATGGCGGCCTTGCCGTAGCGGGAATGGCCCGTGATGACGGTCTTCGCCGGGTCAAGGCGAACCAGCTCGCCCAGTGTCAGGCTCGTGCCCTCTGCCGGGTTTTCCAAGGCGGTCACAATCTGACTGGCCGCCCAGCTCCACGCCATCAGCGCGCCGGATGCGTGCTTGTAGTCGTTCGCGTCGTAGGGGTAGAGCGCGGTGTACACGCCAGCACGGTCAATGCCGTCATCCGCATTGGAGTCATCGGGGTAAATGTCAGTGGCTTTGAACGTCACCAGACCGTAGCCCTGTCCGTTCAGGTTCGCAGCAGAGAAAGCGGAGGTACCGCCGATATCAATCACGAACGGCACTTGCTCCTTCTCTTCACCCCAAGCCGCCAGAATCTGCGCATCCGTGGGCACATTCAGCTTCGCAGCGAAGCTCGCCTTTGCGCCCGTTTCTGGATTCGTGATGGTAATGACCGCCTGATACACGGGGCGCACACGGGCGGGGATGGTTTCCTCGGTAATCGCGCCGGTGGTGTTTACGAACACCGCGTCGCCTTCCGTGCCCCACGGCGGTTCGCCAATGTAGTGGACGGAGTAGCCCGCGTTCCACGCCTCGATGGCAAGCTGCTTGGCTTCCGCCTTGGTGGATGCAGGGCCGAACGTCTTGTCGCCAACCGTCACTTCACCTTCCAGCAGCGCAGCGGACAACTTGCGGAACTCGTCGCCGAGGTTGAAGACACAAGTGCCCCAAATTCCATAGAAGCCGCCGTAGGACGCGGTGTTGTCCTCGTAGACAATCTCGTACTTGCCAGACACGTCCTCCGCCGCGGTTTCCCAGCGGTAGCCCAGCCAGTAGTGCTGGATCAAATCGCGGATTTCGGTGCGGCGCGCTTCCCATTCGGTGATGTCGGTCACAACGCCGTCGCCGTTCGGGTCATTCTTCACGTCGAAAAACTCAAACGGATTGTTGATTGTGTCGATGGCGGGCAGCGCATCAATGCCGGGATACCCATCCAGCGGCGCTTCAGCGCAGGCGCTCATCAGCGGCAGCAGCCCGATGATGGCAGCGAGCAGCAACGGGAAAAAACGTTTCATAGAGATCCTCCTTTTTTCTTTCAGCCGAACCTTTACACATTGTCCGGGAGGAGGCGGCTGCATTGCCTCATCCGGAAGTTACCCTCATTATAGCGGAGAAAGGGCGGCGCGTCTATGCAAATTGTCCACGCTACTATGCAAATCGTGCAGATATATCTGGGAAAAAATTATCCGCATTCGACAATGCAAAAGCTATTTGCCAAGATTTCGCTGGAAATCCGTCGGCGAAATGCCTGCTGTTTTGCGAAAAGTGCGCAGAAACGAAGAATACGAATTGAACCCGCTCTGAAACGCAGCTTCCGTCAGCGATACGCCGGAGGCAATCAGCAGCTTCGCGCCGCAGATGCGCCGGAACTGGATGTACTCGTACACCGACGTGTTCGTGTAGCGGACAAACTCGTGTGACAGGTACGATTTGCTGATGAAGAACGCGTCCGCAATTTCCTCCAGCGTCAGCGGCTGGGCGTAATGCTCGTTGATGTACGCCATCACGCGCTGCATGGTGTCCGGCGAGGGCTGGGTACTCTGCGGCGTCGGTGCTTCCTGCATCACGCGGAGGATTTGCAGCAGGAACTCGGTCATCGCGGCATAATCCGCCAAGCGCGATTCGGGGCGCTCATCGCCTGTGTTCTGCGCCACACGGTCAATGCATGATGTACACAGCGGAAGCGCCGCTTCATCCAGCTGATAATGATACCCGGTGCGGCGCGTGCAGTCCAAAAGGCGCTGCTCCAGCGGCAGAAGTCCCTGCCCCAGCTGGTGCAGCATCCCGGAGGAGATGAACAGCACCACTCGCTCGTAGTTGCGGATGGCGTCCTGCGAGATTATGCCGTGCATGACGAATGGCGGGAAAATCATCAGGCTGCCGCGCTGGAGCGTGACGATTTTGTTGTCCACATACAGGCGGGGAAAGCCGTTTAGGTGAATATACAGCTCAAAGAAATCATGCGTATGGATTTCGCGCAGGTGGATGGCGGGCGACAGCGTGTGAAACGCTTCATAATCCGAGCGCCCTTGCCCCATGTCGCTTGCGCGAACCAGCACATCCTTCTGAAGCTCCTGCGCGGGACGCTTCCTTGTCATATGCCTTTCTCCTTGTCCCAGTATTTATGAAAACATCATAGCAGGAATGCTGAAAAAGGTCAAGCAAAAACCCGAAAACTGTTCTGAATCAGAACGATTTCCGGGTAAAATCGGTTATTTGCTTTCGCTGTCCCACGCACGGTAGGATTCTTCCTCCAGCAGCGTCTCAATGCGCCCGTCGGTGACGCGGGTCAGCGTGTCCAGCACAGATTGCGCGTCCGTCTGGCGAATCAGCAGCGTGAAGCCGACGGCGGTCGTGAACTCACTGCTCAGCAATTGCGCGGGCAGGCTTTTCAGCGCGTACTGCACCTTGTCCCACAGCGGATAGGCGACTTCGCACAGGTACTGGCACGAGGGCAGCATCTCGACGACTTGCGCCGCCTTGAGCGCGATGACCGCCCCCTGCGTGTACGCGCGCACCAGCCCGCCCGCGCCCAGCAGCACGCCGCCGAAATAGCGCGTGACCACGCAGCAGCAGTTGACTACGCCCTGATGCTTCAATACTTCCATCATCGGCAGCCCTGCCGTGCCGCCCGGTTCGCCGTCGTCGGAATAGCGCATGATGCCCGCGTTCTGCCCGATGATGTAGGCATAACAGTTGTGCGTGGCGTCCTTGTGCTTTGTGCGGATGGATTGCAGGAAGGCAAGCGCCTCCGCCTCCGTTTCGCACGGCGCGGCATAGCCGATGAAGCGGCTTTTGTTGATGATGAACTCGTCGCTGGCGGACTGCCGGAGCGTCCGATAGGGGTTCATGGCACTCATGCGAGGAACAGGAGGCGGAAGTTCTTCTTGCCTTTCTGAATCAGCAGACCATCTGCGGGGACGTCGCTCTCCGCCAGCGTGGCGTTCAGGTCATCCACCTTCTTGTCCGCCACCAGCACTGCACCCGCCTTCACCTGATTGCGCGCGTCGCTCTGGCTCTTGCACAGCCCGGACTTGACCAGCATGGTCGTCACGCGGCTGTCGGCGGCGAATTCGTCCCGCGTCAGCGTGAAGGAGGGGACATTCGCGGCAGACGCGCCGCCCGCGAACAGTGCGGCAGCGGCATCGGCGGCCTTCTGCGCCTCTTCTTCGCCGTGCACCAGCTTCGTCACCTCGAATGCCAGCACCTTCTTCGCCTCGTTGATTTCGCTGCCTTGCAGCGCGCCCAGACGGCGCACTTCGTCCATCGGCAGGAAGGTCAGCAAGCCAAGGCACTTTTCCACGTCCGCGTCATCAACGTTGCGCCAGTACTGGTAGAAATCGAACGGGGAAGTCTTGTTCGGGTCAAGCCACAGCGCGCCCTTCTCGGTCTTGCCCATCTTCTTGCCGTCGTGGGTCAGCAGCAGCTGGAACGTGCAGGCGAACGCCTTTTCGCTGTCCTTGCGGCGAACCAGGTCCGCGCCGCCAAGCATGTTGCTCCACTGGTCATTGCCGCCCATTTCCAGCCGGCAGCCGTAGCGGTGGAACAGCTCCAGGAAGTCGTAGGACTGCATGAGCATGTAGGTGAATTCGAGGAAGGACAGACCGTTGTCGGTCGCCATGCGCGTCTTGTAGCAGTCGGCAGTCAGCATCTTGTTGACGGAGAACATCGCGCCGATGTCGCGCATGAATTCGATGAAGTTCAGGTTGCGCAGCCAGTCCGCGTTGTTGACGATAATTGCCTTGTCGTCGGAGAAATCAAGGAAACGGCTCATCTGCTGCTTGATGCACTCGACGTTATGGTCAATCGTCTCGACGGTCATCATCTTGCGCATGTCGGTCTTGCCGGACGGGTCGCCGATCATTGCCGTGCCGCCGCCCATCAGCGCAATCGGACGATGTCCCGCGCGCTGCATGTGCGCCATCGCCATAATCGGGATGTAATGCCCGATGTGGAGGGAATCAGCGGTCGGATCGAAGCCGACGTAGAAGGTGGTCGGCTCTTCGAGCTGCTTGTACAGTTCGTCCTCAAAGGTGGTCTGGGCGATGAAGCCGCGCTCTTTCAAAACGTCAAGAATGTGCATGGGGAACCTCCTATATATTAAGTAGTAGGGGAAACAGTGTCATTTCGCCAGCGCCTGCGCGAAAATCTCCCGCAGGGTGCTCATGCCCTCGTGAATTTGCGCGATGCTGGAGTTGGAGAAGTTCAGGCGCAGCGTGTTCTCGTGTCCGCCGTCGCAGAAGAAGTGCGTGCCGGGGACGTAGGCGACGTGGCGCTCTACCGCTTGTTCCAGCAGCTCCTTTGCGTCAATGCCCTCCGGCAGCGTCACGAAGATGAACAGACCGCCGTCCGGGCGCGTGTACGTCGTGCCTTCGGGAAAGGTCGAAAGTTCACTCAGCATAGCATCCAGCTGCGCCTTGTAGCTGCGGCAGATGCGCTTGATGTGGTCGGGCAGCAGACCGCGCCGCAGGTACTGATCCACAATCGCCTGTGTAAGGTTTGCCGTGTGGACGTCGGTGGACTGCTTGCCGACGGTGCATTTGCGCAGGATGCCCGCATCGCCCGCCATGAATCCGACACGCAGACCGGGGCTGATAATCTTGCTGAACGAGCCAAGGAAAACGACCCAGCCATCCTTGTCGAAGGATTTGATGGATGGGCACGCTTCTCCGGCATATCGCAGGTCGCGGTACGGGTCGTCTTCCGCCACGACGACGTGGTACTTCGCGGCGAGTTCCGCAATGGGCTTGCGGCGGTCGGCGGAGAGCGTGATGCCCGTCGGATTCTGGAACGTCGGGATGGTGTAAAGCAGCTTTGGGTGATACTGGCGCATCGCTTCTTCGAGCTTTTCCGGGATAATCCCGTTCTCGTCGCTCTCTACCGGCACCAGCGTTGCCTGATACAGCCGCATACACTGCATGTTGCCCAGAAATGACGGGTTCTCCACCAGAATCACGTCGCCAGGGTCAATCAGCGCTTTGCAGAGCAAATCCATCGCCTGCGTTGAGCCGGTGACGGGCAGCACCGCAGGGACAGCGCACCCAAGCTGCTGCTCCACATAGGCGTGCAGACTCTCCAGCAGCGGCGGATACCCCTCTGTCGCGCCATATTGTAGGATGCGCTTGCCGTCCTTTTGCAGCACGTCGCGGGCGATTTCGGCGCATTCCGCATCGGGCAGCGCCGATGCCGCCGGATTGCCGCCCGCGAAGGAAATCATGCCGGGCTTGGCAATCATCTTGAAGATTTCGCGAATGGCGCTGCCGCTGATCTGGTCGAAGCGGTGCGCGAAACGCAGGGAATCAAGCGCCATAATCCAATCACTCCTTACTACTTTCAGAGAATAAGAATAAAAAACACCTTCTCCGGACAAAATCCGGGGAAGGTGACAAAATGCCACGGTACCACTTCCGTCTGGCTGCAAACAGCCCTCAAGGAGGAACAGTCATTCCTCGCACGCTGTAACCGGCGCACCGGATGCCGCCTACCCGCCGCGCAGACGCGGTTTCAGCGGATGGCTCGGAGCTGTACGTCACCCTATGCGCCGCCTGCTTCCTCACACCGCCCGGAAGCTCTCTGCCTGCGCCGCAGAAGCGGATGACCCGTCTCCTCATTGCCCTGATGGGTGCATGATAGCACGGTTTTTCCCGCTTGTCAAGGGGAAAATTTTTGGTCAGGCGGTATCGCAAAGGCGGGAAAATCACACAATCTGCAAGAAATGTTCACGAAACCGACACATGTCGGCGCTTTTTCTGGAATTTCTGGCGGCATTTTTGTGAAACGGGCCGAAAAAGTCTTGCCATTTCCGCTAAAATCCTGTATACTATACTCTGACCCAGCTATGGGTGCATTTATCGTGTCCGCGAGGACAAAAGCTGGGAAGCCCCTGGATGAAGGAGGTCGACTACTATGGATTGCAAAATCAAGAACGACATCGGAACAATCTATATTACGGAGGATGTCCTGCTCAAAGTCGTGGGATACGCGGCGCTGGAATGCTACGGCATCGTCGCCATGTCCTCCAAGCGTGCCAAGGATGGCATCGTCGAATGGCTGGGAAGGGAAAACCTCTCCAAGGGCGTGCAGATTCGCAGTGTTGGCGATATGCTGGACGTCGATCTGTTCATCATCGTGGAATACGGCATCTCCATTGCCGAGGTGTGCAAGACCATTGTCGATACCGTGCGCTACAAGCTGGAAAGCATGACGGGCGTAAAGGTTCGCAAGGTCAACATCTCCGTGGAAGGTATCCGCGTGTAATGCAGGAAAGCCACACGGCAGCAGTTCCAAGGAGCTGACGCCGAAAGAAGGTAGGAGGAATTTACCTTTGATACAGCATAAAACCATTGACGGGCTGCTGCTGCGCGACATGGTCGTCGCGGGTGCGGCACTGCTCGAAAAGAACCGGGAAGCGGTGGACGCGCTGAACGTTTTCCCTGTCCCGGACGGCGATACAGGGACGAATATGTCCCTGACCATGCAGAGCGCGACCCGTGAGGTCAATGCGCAGGAATACCTGCGTGCGGATGAGGCGGCTGCTGCCATTTCGAAGGGTGCGCTCAAGGGCGCGCGCGGCAACTCTGGCGTTATCACGTCCCAGCTGCTGCGCGGCTTCGCGACGTCCTTGAAGGGCGTGGAGAAGATTACCCCCGTGCAGTTCGCACAGGCATTGAAGGCGGGTTCTGACAAGGCGTACAAGGCGGTCATGAAGCCCAAGGAGGGCACGATTCTGACCGTCGCGCGCGTCATTGCGGAGGATGCCATCAAGTACACCGAGAGCAATCCCGATGACTACGATGGGCTGATGAACGTCATTCTGACCAGCGGCGAGGCGATTTTGAAGCGCACGCCTGACATGCTGCCGCCCCTGAAAGCGGCGGGCGTGGTCGACTCCGGCGGACGCGGTCTCATGCTGATTTACACCGGCTATGCGGCGGTCATGCGCGGCGAGGAAATTGCTGACCCGGCGGCGCTGCTGGCGGGCGATAGTCAGGTGGAGGAGGACATTCACGACCTGTCCGGCGATTTGCCTTACGCCTACTGCACGGAGTACGACATCGTGAACTTCCGCGAGGACTGCACCGAGGGCGACGTGGATTCCTTCCGCCGCCGCCTGAACCGCATTGGCAACTGCGTCAAGGTGACGGGCGACCTGACCGAGACGAAGGTGCATGTGCACACCAACGACCCCGGCAACGCCATCCAGTATGGCATTGAGCTGGGCGAACTGGTGAATGTGAAGGTGGACAACATGCTGGCGCGCAAGCGTGCGCTGGAAGCGGAAAAGGCTCCCGCCGCTGTGGAAGCCCCTGCCGAACCTGCGAAGGAATTTGGCATGGTGGCGGTGTCGCTGGGCGACGGTTTCTCCAGCATCTTCCGTGATTTGACGGTGGATGTGGTGGTCGAGGGCGGCCAGACGATGAACCCGTCGGTGGATGACATTCTGAACGCCATCAATCAGGTCAACGCCAAGTGTGTGTTCGTGTTCCCGAACAACGGCAACGTCATTTTCGCGGCGAATCAGGCGGCGGAACTGGCGGAGAAGGAAGTGCACGTCATCCCCACGAAGAACGTGGCGATGGGCATTGCCGCGGCGGTCGCGTTCCAAGCCGATGTGTCCGGCGAGGAGAACGCCAAGCGCATGGCGGAAGCGGCGGAGCACGTCAAGACCGGTACGGTGACGTACGCGGTGCGCGACAGCGAGTACAACGGCGTGCAGATTCACAAGGGTGACATCATCGGGATGCACAACGGCAAGATTGAGTATTGCGGCAATTCCGTGCATGACGTTGTGCTGGACATGATGAAAGCGGTTGTGACGGATGATGCGGAGCTGATTACCGTCTACTACGGCGCGGATACGACGAAGGAAGACGCGGAGCAGGTGGCGGCGGAAATCGCCGAGCAGTATCCGAACTGTGATGTGGACTGTCTGCTGGGCGGTCAACCGCTGTATTACTATCTGATTTCTGTGGAGTAAAAAGCAAATGGAGCTTTCCGCCATCAAGGGCATTGGCCCAACCCGGCTGGAATCCCTTCGCGCAGTGGGCGTCTGCTCATTGCGCGATTTGTTGTATTTTCTTCCGCAGCGCTACGAGGACAGAACACACCCGATTCCCTGCGCGGACGCAAACGGCGGCGAGGTACTGGTGATGGGTGTTGTGCAGGACGCACCGAAGCTCAGCCGCTTCAATGGCTTGACGCGCGTGACGGCGTACCTCTGGGATGACAGCGGAAAACTGCCGCTGGTGTGGTATAATCAGCCGTGGATGATGCAGAACCTACCGGTCGGGCAGACCATCATGCTCTTCGGGCGTATGGGGCAGAGCCGGGGAAAACCCGTGCTCCAAAATGCGCAGCGGGTGACGAAGCCGTGTATCCTGCCGGTGTACCGCGCCGTGAAGGGGATTCCGGCGAAGTCCTTCCGCGAAATGATGCAGCAGGCGCTGGAACAGGTTGATGACTGCTGTCCGGAGACGCTGCCGAACGACCTGCGCATCCGCCATCAGCTGTGTGAACTGAATTTCGCCATCCGGCAGGCGCATTTCCCGCTGAATGTAGAAAACCTGCGGCTGGCGCGGCGGCGGCTGGCGTTTGAGCAGATGCTGATGTATCAGGCAGCGCTGGGGCTGCTGCGCGGACATAAGGCGGATGGCACGGCACTGCCGATTCCGCCGGATGCGCCGGAAAAATTCTGGCAGACGCTGCCGTTCCCGCCGACCGGGGCGCAGAAGCGCGTCTTGGAGGAAATCGCGGCGGATTTGCGGTGTGACCGGGCGATGAGCCGCCTCGTGCAGGGCGATGTCGGCTGCGGCAAAACCGCGCTGGCGTTCGGGGCGATTGCCATGACATGCGCCTGCGGATACCAGGCGGCGATGATGGCGCCGACGGAAATTCTCGCGCGTCAGCACTACGAATCCGCCAAGGCAATGCTTGAACCGCTGGGCATCCACTGCGGCCTGCTGATTGGCTCGATGCGCCCGAAGGCGAAGCGGGAGGCGCAGGAGGCTTGCGCAAACGGGGAATATCAGGCAGTGTTCGGGACGCACGCGCTGATCAGCGAAAAGGTGGCGTATCAAAAGCTCGGACTGGTTGTGACGGATGAGCAGCACCGTTTCGGTGTGATGCAGCGCTCGACCTTGCAGCAGAAGGGCGCGGACGGCACGAAAGCGCCGCATGTGCTCGTCATGTCCGCAACGCCGATTCCACGCACGCTTGCGCTGATTCTCTATGGCGACCTTGATGTGTCCATCGTCGATGAGCTGCCGCCGGGGCGCACGCCAGTCAAGACGCGAGTCGTGCCGGAAGAGAAGCGCGCCGGGATGTACGGCTTCCTGCGGCAGGAGGTGCTGAAAGGGCATCAGGCGTATGTGGTCTGTCCGCTGGTTGAGGACAGCGAGATGATGGAGGACGTTCGCAGCGCACAGGCGACGTTCGACGCGCTGAAAAACGGCGAATTGTCGGGACTTCGTGTCGGATTGACGTGGGGCGCACAGCCCGCGGACGAAAAAGCGCAGGTGCTCAGCGAGTTTTCCGCCGGGAATCTCGATGTCCTCGTGTCCACGACGGTCATCGAAGTCGGTGTGAACGTGCCGAACGCGAGCGTCATGGTGATTGAAAATGCCGAGCGCTTCGGGCTCAGCCAATTGCATCAGCTGCGCGGGCGCGTCGGGCGCGGATCAGCGGAAAGCTGGTGCTTCCTGCTGGCAGCGGAAAATGAGCGATTGCGCATCCTGACGCAGACGAATGACGGCTTCATCGTCGCGCAGAAAGACTTGGAGCTTCGTGGGCCGGGCGACCTGATGGGTACGCGGCAATCTGGCGAAATGATGGCGGATTTCCTGCTTGACGGTGACGTGAAGCTGCTGGATGAAGCTGCGAAGTGCATGAAGCGCCTGCGGGAAGACCCAAAATTGACGGCGGAGCGTCAGCAAGTGGAAGCGGAAGCGCTGCGCAATTATCGCGATAAATTGGCAGATATTGCAATGAACTGATGGAAAGGGGCAAAATAGGATGGACAACATGCTGACTTGCACGGAAAACCGCGAGCTTTCGTGGCTGCGGTTCAACGAGCGAGTACTGGAAGAAGCGGAGGATGAGCGCGTACCGCTGTGCGAGCGTCTGTCGTTCCTCTCGATTTTCCAGAGCAATCTGGACGAGTTTTTCATGGTGCGCATCGGCAGCCTGCATGACCAGATGCTGCTGGATAAGGAGGCACGCGAGAACAAGACGAACATGACCCCCGGCGAGCAGATTGACGCTGCCGTCAGCCGCATCCGCACGCTGTGCGACCGCCGTGACCGGACGTATGCCGATGTGCTGAAGAAGCTGGAGGACGAGGGCATCAGCATCGTCAACTTCCGCCAAATCAGCTCGGAAAGCGAGCAGTATCTGGCGAAAATCTTCCGTGAAGACTACCTGCCGCTGCTCTCGACGTATGTCGTGGGCAAAAAGCAGACGTTCCCGTTCCTCAAAAACAAGGAGATTTATGCCGTCGCCGTCCTGCGCACGGGAAGCGAGAAGGAAAAAATCGGCATCGTTCCGTGCGGGGAGAACATGTTCCCGCGCCTGATTGAGGTACCGGAGCGCACGGGCTGCTATATCCTCTCGGAGGAGCTGATTCTGCACTACTTGCCGCTGCTTTTCGGGAGCTACCGCATCGCAAGCAAGACGCTTGCGCGTATTACCCGCAGCGCCGACATTGATGCGGACAGCGTATACGACGAAGACCTCAACTATCGCGACCACATGGCGGAAGTCGTGCGCCTGCGCCAGAAACTCTGCCCGGTGCGTTTGGAACTCAGCCGAAAAATCGGGCACGACATTATCGAGAAGCTGTGCGACCAGCTGAAACTGGACACCGCGCGCGTCTACGAATACGATACGCCGCTGGATATTAGCTTCCTGTTTAATATTCAGGACAAACTGCGCAGCCACGCGGAACTGTTCTACGCGCCGCGTCATCCGCAGGCAACGCCGGATATCGTGGACAATCGCCCGGTGATGGAGCAGATTCTGGAAAAGGATGTACTGCTGCACTACCCTTACCAGAGTATCCGTCCGTTCCTGCGAATGCTGTCCGAAGCGGCGAATGACCCGCAGGTCGTCTCCATCCGCATGACGCTCTATCGCCTCGCGCGCGACTCGAAGGTTGTGGAAGCGCTGGTGGAAGCCGCCGAAAACGGCAAGCAGGTGGACGTGCTGGTGGAGCTGAAAGCCCGCTTTGACGAAGAAAACAACATCGAGTGGAGCCGCCGTTTGGAACGCGCGGGCTGCCACGTCATCTACGGTGTTGATAAACTCAAGGTTCATTCCAAACTCTGCCTGATTACGCGCAAAACGGATGAGGGTATCCAGTACATCACGCAGATTGGCACGGGCAACTACAACGAGAAGACCAGCCGCCTGTATACCGACCTGAGCTACATCACCGCGCGCGACGAAATCGGCGAAGAGGCATTGCAGGTTTTCCAAGCGCTGATGCTGGGCGAAACAGTAGACCACATGTCCGTGCTGCTGGTCGCGCCGCACTGCCTGCAGGACAAGCTGATTGACATGATTGACGGCGAAATCAGCAAGGCGAAGGCGGGGCAGAAGGGGCTGATCCGCCTGAAGATGAACAGCCTGACGGACAAGATGCTGATTGACAAGCTGGTTGAGGCCAGTCAGGCCGGTGTGCGGGTGGAGATGATTGTGCGCGGCATCTGCTGCCTGCGCGGGGGTGTACCCGGCTTGACGGACAACGTGCACATCATCAGCATCGTCGGGCGCTTCCTCGAACACAGCCGTATTTATATTTTCGGCGACGGCGATGCAGCGCGCTACTACATTGCTTCGGCGGACTGGATGACCCGCAACACCCTGCGCCGCGTCGAGGTGGCAACCCCGATTCTGCAGGACGACGTGAAGCGCCGCATTGACCACATTTTCGACGTCATGTGGCATGACAACGTACAGGCACGCGACCAGCAGCCCGACGGCAGCTACACCCGCCGCTATCCCGGCACGCAAACGCCGCTGGCGAGCCAGAACGTGCTGTATGACGAAGCCTACCGCATGGCAAAGGGCATCAAGGAGCAATGAGAAAAAAACCGACCGTCGGTTTCTTTGAAAAAGAGGCAAACAAAAAAAGACCTCGGTCGGGAAAGCACCCTGCCGAAGGTCGTCGGTCAGTCATCCATCAATTCCACAAGAATCGCGTTCTGCACGTCCATCCCGCGACGCGTCAGCGACCATCGGTCGGTTTTGTGCTGAAGCAGTCCTTCATGCTCGAATTTCCGCAGCTTCTCGCCGTACAGCGCGTCCAGCGAAACACCGTGCCGCTCCTGAAAATCCGTTTCGCTGACGCCGCAGGTCATTCGCAGCCCCAGCATCAGCGCTTCAAACCGACCGTCGGTTTTTGAGACGAACTCCCGCTCTCGCAGCGAATCGTCCTGCGACTGCACCATCCGTAGATACGCGGGCAGCGTGCGTGGGTTTGTCAGGCGAATCATCCCGTTCTTCGCGGGCAGATACGACGCCGCCGACACGCCCAGACCGATATACGGCACTTGCTGCCAATAACCGATGTTGTGGCGGCATTCGCAGCCGGGGCGCGCGAAATTGCTGATTTCGTACTGCTGAAAGCCTGATTGCGCCAGCAGATCAAGCGTCAGGTCGTACATGCGGCGCTCGTCGTCCTCGTCCGGCAGGGTCAACTGCCCGGTCTGCAAGTCGCGGTACAGCGGCGTACCTTCTTCGGGAATCAACCCGTAGCAGGACAAATGTTCCGGATTCAGCGACAGCGCCTTCTCCAGCGTCTCACGCCACATGCTGACCGTCTGACCGGGCAGCCCAAACATGAGGTCAAGGCTGATGTGCTGGAATCCAGCGTGCCGCGCAAGCTCGACGCTCTGCTGCACCTGCGTAAAGTCGTGGATGCGCCCCAGCATCTTCAGCAGTGCAGGCTGGGCCGCCTGCATCCCCATTGACAGGCGATTGATACCGCAGTTCAGCGCCGCATCAAGCCACTCGTGGGTCAGCGTGCCAGGGTTCGCCTCGGACGTAAATTCCGCACCATGCGCAAGGGGAAAATGCGCTGTAACGCCCTCCAATAGCCGCGTCAGCAGTTCCGGCGGCAGAATCGACGGCGTGCCTCCGCCTAAATACGCGGTTTCCATGATGCTATGCGGGAGTTTCGCTGCCTGCGACGCGGCTTCGGTCAGCACCGCATCCACATAGGCACGCTGTGTAGATTCCGCATGGGGGAAGGAAGCAAAGTCGCAGTAGCGGCATTTTTGGCGACAATAGGGAACGTGCAAGTAAATTTCCATTCAAATCACCTGTAAAGGACTGTTCAAATGCGGAAAAATCCGCTACAATAGAAAAAGTGGCAAAGGAGGTGTACGAAAATGGATACCATCATCAGTTTTCTGGAAAAACTGGTACATTATTCAGCAGAATTGGGCATTGTGCTGGCGGAGCTGGCGGGCATCGCTATTCTGATTATCACGGCGATGAAGGGAGTTGTCAGTTACTTCAAGCACGATGAGCATCTCCGGCTTGAGCTGGCGCAGGGCATTGCACTTGCGCTGGAATTCAAGCTCGGCGGCGAAGTGCTGCGCACGGTCATCGTCCGCGAATGGACGGAACTGCTGATTCTGGGTGCGGTCATTGCGCTGCGCGGTGTGCTGACGCTGCTGCTGCACTGGGAAATCAAGGTGGAAGAAGAGCATGACGAGCGCCTGCTCAAGCTCAAAGCGATGGAGGAAGCTGAAAAAACGGCAGAGGCATCAAAACCGTGATAATACTAATTCTCATCTAAAGCATGTCATTCGCACAGCATCTTTTCCGCCCCGGCTTTGCTTCGTTCCGCTCGCGCGTACC
>ERZ831634.2644-NODE-2644-length-15094-cov-3.934171_pt1 | contig 15094 bp, 19 predicted proteins | sample MGYA00519953_ERZ831634 | MGnify/ENA primary metagenome ERZ831634 (study PRJEB31850, sample SAMEA3708718) | human gut metagenome | biome: human gut; feature: human-associated habitat; material: faeces | place: China | collected 2014 ... | reverse complement strand
TCGAAAATGTGATTTAATCGTCCTTTTTAGGTACACTATATAATTTGGCGCTTACCCTTATTCTTACTTGATAGGCTGGATTGCCATGTTATTAGTGGAAGCACCTCTCATGATTCGTATATATAAGAAAAAATAGAAATAATTAGGGTGATAGGGAAATCCTGCCACTTTTACTATATAATGGAATAAAGGAGGAGGTTTTCATGACAATACAAGAAAAGGCTGAATTAATACTCAAGGATATAAAGAAAGAAAAAGGAAACAACCCTATACAGATATTTAAAAGAATTGTAGATCATGGCTATATCAATATTCATGGACCAGAACATCACATTTTAGATGGAGCATGTTTACTTGTCGCATTTAAAAATGCAGGTGGTGAAATTGATTTAGATGATGCGTTAAATAAAATCATGATAGAAGGATTGAGAATGCCTGGTGCTATGTGTGGTTTATGGGGCGTATGCGGTGCAGTTACATCACTTGGCGCAGCATTATCACTCATTGATCATACAGAACCATTATCGCTAGATGGTACCTGGGGAGACCATATGGAATTTACTTCAAATGCATTAAAGAACTTAGGTGAAATCAACGGTCCTAGATGTTGTAAAAGAGACGCAATGATTTCATTTAAAAGTGCGATTAATTATATCAATGCGCATTATAATGTTACTTTAGAATATGAACATTCATCTTGTCACTATTCAAAACTTAATAAACAATGCATTAAAGAAAGGTGCCCTTATTATGGATAAAAAGAAAGTTGCATTTATATGTGTTCATAATTCATGTAGAAGTCAGATAGCTGAAGCATTAGGACATTATCTAGCAGCTGATGTTTTTGAAAGCTATTCTGCAGGAACAGAAACAAAACCAGTCATCAATCAAGATGCTGTTCGTATAATGAAACAAATGTATGGCATAGATATGGAAGAGGCGCAATATTCTAAACTAATAAATGATATTCCAAAACCGGACATTGCGATTTCTATGGGGTGTAATGTAGGATGTCCATTCATAGGTAGACCCTTTGATGATAACTGGGGATTAGAAGATCCTACAGGTAAAAGTGATGAAGAATTCGTAAAAATTATTAAACAAATTGAAACTAAAATATTAGATTTAAAGGATAATTTAAAGAACTGGGAGAATTGATATGAAACTCTTATATCATTTTTGCTTATTAATTGCAATTATACTCTCCCATATCATGTGTGCTATTGTTGCATATAACTATTGTGATATGGAATGGGAGATTAAAGTTGGAGGAACAAGTGCACCAGTTGAAATGGCTTATCTCTATGCGATTCCTTTTGTGATAGGAATTGTCTTATGTCTGATTGGCGCATTCTATTTCAAGAAAAAATCATGTTAATATAATTATAAGGAGGTATAAGTCATGGATAAAATCAAAAAGAACTGGATCTATTATTTCATTATTCTCATTGCTTTTTATATCGTTCCAATGCTGATAAAAGATACAGGAAGTGGCATGTTTATTCTACTCATTGTCATTCCCCTTATAACACTAATCACTTCTATTATTTATGGATTAAGAAATACATTTGATTTCATCTATCCTCTTCTTGTCGCAATTCTGTTCATTCCTACATTATTCATCTATTATAATATTTCTGCCTGGGTGTATATTATCGCATATTCTCTCATTGCACTCATAGGAGAAATATTAGGTAAAACACTTCAAAAGAAATAATAATACTCTTGCCTTGAAGTTCACTTTAGCCTTTAAGATATTCTTATAGGAAAGTAAAGGATATTATGAGTAAAAAAGTCGTTGTATTATCTACAAGTCTTAGAATAAACAGTAATTCAGAATTACTAGCGAAAAGTTTTGTGGAAGGGGCAAAAGACTCTGGAAATGATGTAGAATACATCACATTAAAGAATAAAGATATTCGTTTCTGTATTGGATGTCTTGCATGTCAAAAAACTGGACATTGTGTTATTAAAGATGATGTTGCGGATATTATGGATAGTGTACTTAATGCTGATGTTGTTGTATGGGCTACACCTATCTATTATTATGAAATGAGTGGACAGATGAAAACATTAATTGATCGTCTCAATCCAATGTATTCTAAAGATTACAAGTTTAGAGATGTATATCTTCTTGCGACAGCTGCAGAAGAAGGAGACGAAGTCTTTGAAAAAGCTATTACTGGACTAAATGGCTGGATTTACTGCTTTGAAAAGACATCTATTAAAGGCACTGTACTTTGTGGTGGTGTATCTAGTGGTGGAGACATATCTAGTAATGATAAGCTTAAAGAAGCCTATAATCTAGGTTCTCATGTATAAGGCAGGTTAATTCCTGTCTTTTTCTTTTATATACATGAAAGCGCTTAACTTAAGTTGTACAATTTTATTTAAGGAACGACAACACATTAAAGTAGTTCATTAAGACAATAAGGACTTATTGCCTTTTTAATTAGACTTTCAATAAATGGTGGTGATTGTATGAGTGAATGGAAACATATAGAAGACCTAATAGACCAATTAGAAATAGAAGAACCACAAATATTAGAAAGAGATTTCATTCATGCCGGGTCACAGGACAGAAAACTTAACTCCCCTCATACAGAAACATCAGAAAGATTAGTCAGAGGAGAGTGGAATGAATCTTCTTTTATTTTTGACGATAATTTTATTCCAAAGAATTTCAATGAAAAACAATTAACCATATCTGAAATCAAATCTGAACTTAAAGACAAATACCATCTCACATTAGATGAAATACCTTTTATTAACGGGATAGCTGATTTTAGTCATCTCAGTGTCGCAAGTATTAGTACGAATGAAATAGTGAATAGAACTAAGAATAATACATCTAATATGATGAATAAATTAGAAGCTTATCAAGATGTATTAAGTCAAGATCATCGTTCTATTAATTTTGATATAGCTGATGAAATAGCATCCAAGAAACAAATCTCTATTCCTGGTTTAAAAGAAGGATATAGTAAAGAAGATTTAAGTAACTGGCGTAAGGAGAATCATTTTAGCTGGGATGAACAATTAAATGGTTATTTCTTAGTACCATCTGTCATACATGGTAATTTATCTCATACAGGTGCTGTCAGTATTTCTCAAAATGCTTATACATATTTAGAGAATAGAAAACAATATTTAAAGGATCATCCAATGAAAGAAGTAGATGCAATAATCTCAATGGATGAAATACATAGAAGGAGGAATAAAAAAATGAAATATGGAAGTGATAAGAAATTAGGAGGAAGCTTAACCACTCTAAAAAGAGAACTTGTTGAAAGCTTTGATATAGGTGAGAAAAAGTTAGATTTTGGTAAAAAGTTTGAATTAGATAAAGCTAAGCTAGAAGATGCTATAGCACGTGTAGAAGCTTCTAGTATCAGCGATGAAGATAAAGAAAATATGCTTCAAGAATTATCAAATGCCTTACTTGCATTAGAGGAACAATATGATCGTGATGTCTTTGAAGAAATGCTGGATACAAAGAAAATCATTAATAGTGGTATTCAACAGATGGATGCAAGTATCAACGAATTAAATGAACAGCAGGATTCTTTAAAAGATATCACAATGGAAGCAGCGGCGGTTGATGCAAAGGCAGCTTCTGATGAAGCAGAAAAGAAGAAAAGGGAATTTGAAGAAGCTAAGAATGAAGCTGTAGAGAAGTTAAGACTTCAGATGGAACAGGCTGAGATGCAACAAAGAAATATACGTATGAATCGTATTAAGAAGGGAAATTAAAATATAAAAGAAGGGAATGTAAATAATATGGGAGTTATATGTTTTGAAGTAGATACTATACCAGACTTAAGTCTAAATAAGTATCAGACACTTGCGGATACAGGTATAGAAGGGGTACTTAAACGTCATGAAAGTTTCTTAAGACAATGGCATGGAATAGGTATGGCAGGAGGCATTAGTTTTCATTTATTGTATATATTTATTCCTCAACTACCTGCTGGAGAACGATTGAAACTCTATTTTATGCTTCAAGGAAGTCTAGAAGAACTAAAAATGACTGAGCCATTATTACATAATTCACCGCTCAGTGATTTCTATACATTTAAGTATGTAAACAAGCCACATAATGTTTTATTTAAGTCTGGTGCTACATTGTTAAAAACAGAAGCTGTTGCGGACATTGATAATCCTCTGACAGGTCAACCTACACCTGTATATTATGTACCACAATGGGAAATAAATGATCAATGTAGACTCTATGATTTATTTAGAATCATGAAAACAGTCAGTGAATCCTATTCACCATCAACTGCATGTGCATTTAGAGTAGATATCTATCCAGCCTCTACTTTGACAGATACAAGAAAAAAATTTAATCCAATTCTTCAATCATTACGTGGTGAAAATGATATTAGACTTATGAATAATACGCAAAGTATCAAAACTGATAATGATGCGAGAGATGTATGTAGCGAATATGAAGACTGGATGACATGTATTGAAACATCACCACATTTTAGAGTTAATATTCATGCTTTTGCGGATACACTTTTTAAAGCTAAGGTATTACTTAATGCAGCAGGTGCAGAAGCTTTAAATGAAGGTGATTTCTCTATTGCACCTCTTAGACTTAATTCAGAAGGGCAATTTTCTATCTTATCAAGAATGAGTGGATCTCCAGAAGATTATACTCTAAAGCCTAATCAGATTACCTTAAACAGCTGGCCCACAACCTTTACTTTAAATGAACTGGTACCATTTTTTAGATTACCTGTATTATTTGATGGGGAAACTATTGAAATACCAAAAGAAACATCACCAAAACAGGTGCCAGATGGTCTTTATTTAGGTCAGGATATGAATCAATATCCAGTCAATTTTGCCTTAAAAGATTTACCTAGACATGCATTCTTTACTGGTATGCCAGGTTCAGGTAAAACAAATACTATGCTTCATTTAGTGACACAATTAAAGATAAAGGGGATTCCTTTCTTAGTATTAGAACCAGCCAAAAAAGAATATCGTGCATTACTAGGACATGAGATGATGAAGGATGTTTATTTATTCTCACCACATCTCCAGAGTCATTTTCCATTACAGATGAATCCAATGGAATTTCCTAAAGGTGTAAGATTATCTGAACATATCAATGCGTTATTAGAAGTATTTGAAGGGACATTCGTATTAGAAGGTCCTACATATAAATTCCTAAGCAGTTCCATAGAACGTTCTTATACAAAGCTAGGATGGGATATTGAGGATATCAATACTGTCAATACTCAGTTACCTTATCCTACGTTACAGGATGTCTATGATATTCTTGAAGAAGAGATTAAGAAATCAAGCTATAGTGCAGAATTAAAAGGTAATGTGAGAGCTTTCCTTCAGGTGCGTTTAGGTGGATTGATGGAAAGAGATGCAGGAGAATTATTCAATGCACCTTTATCTACCTTATCACCTGAAGAGTGGCTCACATCATCCGCCATTGTAGAATTAGAAATATTAGGAGAACAGGCAAAGAACTTCTTTGTATTACTTGTATGTCATTATATTCTAGAATCACTTAGAGTCAATCCTCATGGTGGAAATAGTGATGTACGTCATGCTTTATTTATTGAAGAAGCACATAATATTATTGCATCAAGCACACAGCAGGAGAGTGGGGATTCCATAAATCCTAAAATATCTGCTACCGCATATATTGTAAAGATGCTTGCAGAAGTCAGAGCACTTCATGAAGCAATTATTATTGCGGATCAATTACCAACTGCATTGACGAGTGAAGTTACTAAGAATACAGGCTTAAAGCTTGTACATAGACTTACATCTCAGGATGATAGACAACAGATTGGTACAGCTATTTCTGCTTCGCCACTGCAGTTAGAACAGATGGCATCTTTTACAACAGGTAAAGCACTTATTTATCATGAAAAAACACAAAAGCCTTTTACTGTCCAAATAGCACAATGGAAAGCGCCAAATATAAGTTTTGATATTACGAGAGATGATGATCTTTATTGTTCTATTTATACTCAGAATACAGTACAAAGAGCTATTCTTATCGCATTTAGAAACTGGCAGGAAAAATGTTTATTTAAACTAAATGATCGTGTATTAGATCTTATAAAGCGTTATGAAAAGCTTAATTCTTCTGATATTGTAGAAATCAGTTTATGTAAAGCAGAAAAAGAGATGTTGTTGCATGAATATGATAATGCATCAAAGAAGTGTAAGAGATTTGCAGAACTATGGTTCAAAGGGAAAAAGGTTAAGAAATCTATGAAAGATGAATATAGTGAAGTGTTAAAGAATATTGAACTTATGAAAACATCTTTAAACAATATTATTATAAAATAGAGGGGTAAAGAAATATGGAAGCATGTTGTCTGATTGTTGTAGCATTTTTTGCTATTTGTATTGGGATGGAATATATTGAAAATTCTATTAAAGAAGAAAAAAAGAGGGAAGCAGAAAGACAAAGACAAGAATACGAAAAACAAGAAAAAATCAAATCGTTCAAAAATTGCTATCAAAATTATAAACAAAATTTTGAAAATCAATTAGGTCAATTTTTTAACCTTGATTATTCAGCAGCAAACACATATAAAGAATTGTCTTCTTGGCTAGAAAGTATGAAAAAGGTAAATAAAGATTTACAGTCTCTTACAGGTAAAGCTTTATATTCTACAGATATCAATCATTATGTGAATATACTGAATAAGTTTCAAACACTAAAAAATAAAATAGAGATGCAATCTCTTAATAAGATGATGAATGAATCAAACTATGGTACTATCAATACTTATTATTGGAATAATATACAATCTCTTACCAAAGCACAGGCTGATTCCATTATTAGCCAATGCGAACAGTCTAAGTCAACAAGATACTATATGAATTTGATGGGAACAGATATTGATATGATTTTGAGATGTATCTGGTTCTATGCAATCAGCAAACCTTTCTCAGCTCAGTCATTCAATAGAGCTGTTGCTGTATTCCATTATTTTGTAAAGACTGATCATGTAGATATTGTCATTGCGGAATTATATGCAAAAAATCAGATGGGTGGCGATAAGGTCATTCAAAATAGCATTCGTGATAAAATAACTCATTTCAAATATACAAATAGAAATGTTCAGCTTACAGGTATTGCATCTTCACTCATGTGGTTAAAAGCTTATGATTCAGAAAAAACAGTTCTTCAATATATGTTAGATAATGGTGTACAGATGCCAGTTAAAGCACAGGAAAGATTACATTCACTTGCAAATGGTGGAGGTAAAGCACCTAATATTTATAATGCGAAAACATCTAGTAGCTTTGATGTTTCTTCTATTAGCTGGAACGATACAGATTTCAATAACTTCTTTGATAATCTCTCATTCCAGGAAAAGAAATTATCTTATTCTCTTGCAATGAGAGATGAAGATAAGAACTTATTGATTAGTAGTCCTATTAACCTTCCTGATAATATTGAAATAGCGAATATCTTAAATGCTAAATTCAATTATGAATATGGTAATGTAGTCAAAGCAACTTCAAAGAACTTTGTTGCATTGTCTGGTAGTGGTAAAGAGAATATTCCAGGTATTTTAATCCAATCTAAAGAATGTAAGCATATGGCAATACTTGTACATATTGCTCGTATTGGTAAAAAATTAAGCATCAAGTTCTATACATTATTTATGCCAGTAGGTGCGACTGCGAATGACCAAAAACAGCTTGCGATTTCTTTATTTAAGAAGTTAAGCCCAACTGTATCAACATGGGAAAGCAGTATGAAGGATTCTGTATTATTGATTATCCAGCAGATTCTTAATTCTGGTACTCCAACACAACCTCGAACTGAAACATATAATCCAAATGATGATGGCGAGACATACTTATAATTAAGAAAGGGGGCAAATATGATATTTAAGTTCTTAGATATGATTATCGATCAAGGGTGTTCATTTAAAACTAAATTTCATATTTATTGTCCTGGCTGTGGTGGGACAAGAGCTTTAAAAGCACTCTTACAGTTTCATCCTATCAAGTCCTTGTATTATAATCCCATTGTAATTATTCTTATCATCACCATTATTATTTTAGTTATCTTAAAAATACAGGAGAAGAAGTATAATAAGTCTGTCTATAAAATTAGAAAAAGAGTACTAAATTCATTTCTAGTTACTTGGCTTATCTATTTTATCTTCCGTAATATCCTATTAATCTATTTCGGTATAGACTTCTTAGGAGATTTCATCTAACACATCTGTCACATGCAGATGTGTTTTTTTTGTTAATTATGAATACATTTCTATTGTTGTAATGGTGCAAAAGCAATAGGTATCCGTACAGCAGATGGTTTTGTAGTCAAGAAAGGAAGTATACTTTCTGATCATTTCACTAATAGCTTTCCTAAATATACAAAGAATAAAAGAGATCCTTATAAAGATATCATTAATGATCCTAGTCTATTAGAAGATATTCTATTGAATACACCATCAGGTGCTGCAAGCTTTGTATTAGGGAGAACTGCCAATGGCTATATTGAATGGAAAAATGATGAAGGACAGACATTAAGACAATTAGATGAAGAAGCATAAACATGAGCACATGATGTTCATGTTTTTTTTGTTAGTTATAACTAATATATTAATTGTGGTATCTATTTCATAGTGATATACTAAATCTGTAAGTTAGTACAAACTAACAAAGAGGTAATATCATGAGAATACTTATATATGGTGCAGGGGTTATTGGTTCATTATATGCAGTTTTATTGAAAGAAGCAGGGTATGATACAACTATTTATGCAAGAGGACATAGACTTGAAGCCCTTCAAAATCAAGGACTCCTTTATAAGAAAAATAATATAATCAAAAAAGTAGATATCAAGGTCATTGATTACTTACAAGATAATGATATATATGATTTTATTTTTTTAACTGTTAGAGAAAATCAATTATATCAGGCACTGAAAGAATTGAAATCCAACAAAAGTAAAAACATTATCACAATGGTTAACTCAATAGATACTTATGAAAAATGGGAAAGCATTGTAGGAAAAGGAAGAATATTGCCAGCTTTTCCGGAAGCTGGAGGCAGTATCACAAATGATATACTTGATGCATCACTTACTCCAAGATTTATACAGCCGACTACTTTCTCTGAAATAACAGGAAAAAAGACAAATAGGACACAGCAGCTCATACAAATATTTAAACATGCACGCATACCTTTTCAACAGGTCAATGATATGCATATATGGCAGTTATGTCATCTTGGGATGGTTGTACCTCTTGCAGATGCTTATTATCAAACAGAATATCCTGAATCCGTAGGTCAAGATAAACTTGTGATGAAAAATACAGCGAAAGAGCTTAAATATAATTTCAAGATTTTATATGAAAAACTTCATACATTATCACCTTATAAAATGCATATCTTTAGAATTTTACCAATACCAATACTTACATATAGTTTTATCGAAGACTTATAAAAGTCACTTTGGATATACATTCATGTATCAACATGCAATAAAAGCACCAGATGAAATGAAAGAACTACATAACCAATTTAATTCTTATATTAAGAAATGGAGATTATGAATTTGACAAACGAAGAATACAAACAATTATCAATCAAAGAATTTACTGAAGCAGCTAAAAGATATGCAGGTGATCATGCAGGTCTCTATGAAATGTGTAAGAAGGATTATCCAGATATCTTAGAAGAATTAGAGAAAGAACCATTTATAGATTTACTTGATGCAGGATGTGGTCCAGCACCTATGATTTCTTTATTATCAGAAAAATATCCAGATAGACATTATATAGGTCTTGATCTTACACCAGCTATGATTGAAGAAGCTAAAAAGAAGAATATTCCAAATGCAGTATTTGTAGTAGGGGATTGTGAGAATTTCCCTTTTGAGGAAAACTCATTTGATGCCATTATCTGTTCTATGAGCTTTCATCATTACCCTAATCCACAGGCATTTTTTAATAGTGTAAAAAGATGCTTACGTCCAAAGGGTAGATTAATACTTAGAGATGTTACTAGTGATAATAAACCACTTGTATGGCTGATGAATAAAATTGAAATGCCTCTCGCAAACCTATTTGGTCATGGAGATGTTCAGGTTCCTACAAGAAATCTTGTTTATAAATGTTGTAAAGAAGCAGGTTTAAAAATAGAAAAGTTTGAAATACGCAAGGGAATGCGCCTACATTGTGTTGTAAGAAAAGAAGGCGATTCAAAATGAAAATAAATGTAAAAGGTGTACCAGAAACAATGATCCAGACTCTTTATGCACGTGCTAAAGAAACAAGTCAAAAGAATCCTAAAATCAAAGATGAAATGGCTGTATCAATAGTCAAACAATTAGATTATGACTTTTCTCAAGCAGATCAAGATAAAACAATGCGTTCTGGTGTGATTGCAAGAACAATTGTATTAGATAAGATGGTAGAGGAATATTTAGATAAACATGAGAATACTATTGTGATTAATATTGCATGTGGTCTTGATACAAGGTGTTATCGTATGAAAGGCAAATATACGCTGGTATAATCTAGATTTCCCTGAAACGATGAATATAAGAAAACAGTTTTTAATAGAAACAGGACCTATCTATCAAATCGCGAAGTCAGCTATGGATGAAACCTATACAAATACTATTCACAATGAAGGAGAAGACGTTCTAGTAATCATAGAAGGATTGACTATGTATTTAACTGAAATTGATATTAAGAAAATCTTTTCTATTATCGAACATGCATTTTCAAATGTCACAATAATGGTTGAAGTGATGTCACCTTTTATGGTGAAGCACATTAAAGAAAAATCTATAGAAGGCAGTCGTGCACAATTTACATGGGGTATAAAAAATGGGAAAGAACTAGAAAAACTTACCCCTTCATTTTCTTTTCTAAAGGAAGCAAGTCTTGTAGAGGGAATGAAGCAATTGATGCCTATATATCATGTTTTAGGTAAGATTCCTTTTGTTTCTCATGTATCTAATAAAATAATCGTGTTAGAAAAACACATTTGATAAAGAGATGATCATAATGAATAAAAGACATTTTTATACAGAAATGGATGGGGTCTATGGTGTTTATTGGCAGTGTAAGAAAGAATCAGACTGTGCAATGATTGGCGATGATTCAGAAGACTATTTAGCCCGTACTTCTGTAAAATAGCTCCATAAGCTTGGTTTAAATGTGATGACTATGTCTCCTGCAAAAAAGGATTATGGACATCATAATTATCCATTAGAACGTATAGAGAAAGCTATAAGATGGTTAAAAACATTCGGTAGAAAAGCAGGTGATCAGGAAGAAATCATATATGTTAATATTGATTTGTCTGACTCCAAGAAAATAAGAGAAAGTAGACCCTATACACAACTAAGAAGAAAAGAATTATATCAATAAAATCTCCTTGCCATAAAGTAAGGTTCACACTTTATAATTTAGCCAAGGAGGATAATAATATGAGTCAAATATTAGTTGCTTATTTTAGTGCAAGTGGTGTTACAAAGCATGCGGCTGAAGAGGTTGCAAAGATGGCAGGGGCTGATCTATATGAAATCAAACCAGAAATCCCATATACAAAAGCTGATCTTGATTGGATGAATAAGAAGTCTAGAAGCAGTATTGAAATGGAGGATAAATCAATACGCCCTGCCATTGTTAAAGATAATCTAGATATTTCAAAGTATAATCATATCTATCTAGGTTTTCCTATCTGGTGGTATGTTGCACCTACAATTATTAATACATTCCTAGAAGCATATGATTTTTCTAATAAGATAATTACACTATTTGCTACATCAGGAAGTAGTGATTTTGGAAACACTGTACAAGAATTAAAAGTATCAGCACCAAATGCAGACATTAAAGAAGGATTATTACTAAACAAGCTAACAACTCAAAAAGTAAAAGAATTATTGGCCTTATGATTATTCATGGGGCTTTTTTGATATAATAATGGAAAGGAGGCATAACCATGGATAAAACAATGAAAATTACTGGTAAAGGAAAGATTTCTGTAAAACCTGATAGAATTAGACTTAACATGACTATGGAAGAATCCTATAAGGAATATGAAGTGACATTAAATCAATCTAGTGACACAACAAAGATATTGAAGGATTTATTTGTATCTTTTGGATTTCAAAAGGATGACTTAAAAACTAACAGTTTTGACATTGATACCAAATATGAGAGTTATAAATCTAAAGATCAAAGCTGGAAAAAGAGACTTGTAGGATATACCTATACACATCGTATGTTGATAGAATTTGATGCAGATAATAAGAAACTAGGGGAGATACTTTATGCTTTGGCACATAGTGTGATTACACCAGAAATTTCAATTGAATATACAGTGAGTGATCCTGAAAAATATAAAGATGAATTATTGAAGAATGCGATAGAAGATTCTAAGCATAAAGCAAAAGTCTTAGCTCATGCTGCAAATGTAGAACTAGGTGATATCGTATCTATTGATTATTCTTGGGGTGAAATCAACTTTGTCTCAGAACCTATACAGAATTTTGCATTCGCAAGTGCAGAAAAAACAATGGGTGGTCCTGGATATGATATAGATATTGAAGCAGATGATATTGATGTCACAGATACAGTGACTGTAATTTGGAAAATAAAATAATGTTTTAACAATTATTGCTGAAAGGAGTTGAATCCTATGCCTAACATTAAATCTGAATGAGCATAGTAGATATGCAATACCTAATATACAGAACTTTAAAAAGAGATAGGCCACGCTACATCTAATGAATGAACTAGCTAAATATATAAAATCTAGTAAAGAAAAAGGCTGGTTCACGTTAGAAAACCAAGAAAAACTATTTGAAGCCGGCATAGTTGTATTCAAGTTAGTATTAAAAAGAATAAAATAAACTATAGTCAAGCACCAAAAATTTTACTACGTTTTGATACATTTAATCATCAAAAGGGTATTGTTAAAAATTCTTCACTAATAGAAATATACTTATCAGTAAATAGACTATCTTTTTCCCAGATGAATTCAAAATTGTGTTGGAGCTTAAAATCATCTAATACAATTTCTTTTAATATACCTTTCTGTAATTCTTCTTTCACTGCAGTTTTATACATAAAAGAAATACCACAATCTTTCTTAAGCAAGCTGATGATTGTATGCATATTTTCTATCTGTGTATAATGTATAAAATCAGAAATAGACAAACCACGTACTTGTAGACTCTCTTCAAGAATGTGTCTTGTACCAGAACCTTGTTCTCGTACAAGAAGTCTTTCATCGAGAAGGTCATGTAAAGTATGAGGTATATTCTTAAATCCATGTGATGCAGCACAGACGGCAATATAGTCCTCTGTGCTGTATTTTTTATGACTATATTTCTCTTTTGGATAATTTCCTTCTACAATAGCCATATGAATCTTACCTTGATCTAATAACTTTAATAATTCTGCCGTATTTTCATAATGAAGATGCAGATTCATTTCAGGATGATGCTTGATAAGATCAGCCAATTTATCCACTATCGCATATTCACCAATTGTCATAGTCACACCAATCGACAATGTTTCTATCATTTCTTCATGACGCTTTATCTCTTTTTTAATTGTTTGCTCATCATTCTGCATAGTCATCAAATATTTTCTTAATATCTCTCCAGAACGTGTTAAAGATAGCTGCTTATTTGAATATACAAAGAGTGTTGTTTCATATTCTTGCTCCAAATAATGAATATGCTGTGATACAGCTGGCTGAGTAATATGTAGTTGTTTTGCAGCAAGCGTATAGTTTAATGTCTCACATACTTTTAAAAAAGTATGAATACGATAATCTAACATCTCATCACCTCATCAATAATATTTACTTATAGTTCAATAGAAATATATAATTTAATATTATTATAGTCAAGTGATATAATGAGCACACATTTAAAAGAAAGCAGGTAAATCATGGAAACTATTAAAAAGAATATATTTGGCATACTTGTATGTTTAGTTATTGCGATTCCATCATGGTTACTAGGAAAACAATTTCCAGTTGTCGGTGGGGCAGTGATTTCAATTCTTGCAGGTATGATTATTACGATGTTTTGGAAAGAAAAAGGTAAAGCAGCGCCAGGTATTAAATGGACTTCTAAAATCATCCTACAGACTGCAGTCGTATTATTAGGATTTGGAATGAACTTAGGTGTTATCTTTGAAACAGGAAAGCAGTCATTACCTATTATTATTTGTACTATTTCAACTTCACTTATTATTGCATGGCTTTTAAGAAAGATATTACATGTACCTTCCAATACATCTATTCTAGTAGGTGTAGGTTCATCTATTTGTGGTGGTTCTGCCATTGCAGCTACTGCACCAGTCATTGATGTCGATGATGATGAAGTGGCTCAGGCTATTGCAGTTATTTTCTTCTTTAATGTCTTAGCTGCATTATTCTTCCCTATTCTAGGTAAAGCCATCGGCTTTGATACATTACATGGCGATGCGTTTGGAATATTTGCAGGAACTGCCATCAATGACACATCTTCAGTTACTGCAGCAGCATCTACTTGGGATAGTATGTGGCATTTAGGTAGTGCTACACTCAATAAAGCTGTAACTGTCAAATTAACACGTACACTTGCAATTATTCCTATCACTTTAGGATTATCAATGATTAGAAGTAAGAATAACCAAAAATCTTCAAACTTCAGTTTAAAGAAAGCATTCCCTATGTTTATTCTTTACTTTGTATTAGCTGCTATTATTACTACAGTCAGCCTTCATATGGGAGTTAACAGCAACGTTTTCTTACCTATTAAAGAATTATCTAAGTTCCTCATTATCATGGCTATGGGTGCAATCGGTCTAAACAGTAATGTGCCTCACTTAATTAAAACAGGTGGTAAACCATTATTAGTAGGTGCATCATGCTGGTGTGGTATTACTATTGTTTCATTGGTAATGCAGCATATCATGGGCATCTGGTAATCATTGACTTTATATACTACATTTCTTAAAATAGAAATAGACTAACAGTGAAACTTAATTTTCACTGTTTTTTAATAGGAGAATCATATGATTACTTCCTATTAGGAACACTGTAAATACAAGGCTTTTCGGAGCCT
>ERZ831634.2607-NODE-2607-length-15287-cov-4.433101_pt1 | contig 15287 bp, 18 predicted proteins | sample MGYA00519953_ERZ831634 | MGnify/ENA primary metagenome ERZ831634 (study PRJEB31850, sample SAMEA3708718) | human gut metagenome | biome: human gut; feature: human-associated habitat; material: faeces | place: China | collected 2014 ... | reverse complement strand
ATATGCCCTTACAGGGCGGGTTCATACCACTGATTTTATCAGTGGTTATGATTTTTTCTTGATTGTAATACCAATCTTTCTTTCTACCTTTGCAAGTTTCTTTCTTGCAATTCTTCTTGCCTTTTGGGCACCTTCTTCAAGGACATTATCAAGATAATCGCCATTTACGATTTCATTATAACGGTCCTGGATTCGTGTCAATTCATCACCTACAACTTCTGCAAGATCTTTCTTGAATTCGCCATAGCCCTTACCTTCATACATGGCTTCAAGTTCTTCAATAGTCTTACCTGAAATAATAGAATAGATTTCAAGTAAGTTAGAAATACCAGGTTTGTTTTCTGGATCAAATTTAACATTTGAATCACTATCTGTTACTGCAGATAAGATCTTCTTCTTAGATACATTGACTGGATCTAATACATAAATACATCCTTTACCATTAGGTGATGATTTACTCATCTTTTTAGTAGGATCCTGTAAATCCATAATACGTCCACCTACTTTAGGAATAATAGGTTCAGGTAATTTAAATGTATCACTATAACGGCTATTAAAACGTTCTGCTACATTTCTAGCAAGCTCTACATGCTGCTTCTGATCTTCTCCTACTGGTACATAGTCTGGATCATACATTAAGATATCTGCATTCATTAAAGAAGGATAGTTGAAGATTCCAGCTCCAATATGTCCACCTTTTTCTTCAGCTTCAAGCTTCTTTGATTTATATTGTGTCATACGTGATAGTTCACCCATTGATACCATACAGCCTAGATACCAGCCTAGCTGTGCATGTTCTAGAACATCACTCTGTAAGAATAAAGTCACCTGTTCAGGATCTAATCCTGCTGCAATATATAATGCAATGAGGTCTTTTGTATTCTTTCTTAAATCTTTTGGTTCCTGATATATAGTCATTGAATGAAGATTTGCGACAAAGATAATCATTTCATATTCATCCTGAAACTGTACGAATGGCTTGATTGCGCCAATATAGTTACCTAATGTAACACGACCTGTAGGTTTAATACCACTCAACATTCTTTTCATTACTTTCATCCTCCTAAATAAAAAAGGCACGCCCAAAGGACGTGCCACCAATGTGTAGTTGTGCTGGTAACGACAGCAGACGTTTCTAACTCATGCTAGAAAAGCTCCCAGAACCCAATTCATTTCTTATCCATGACTCATTTCCACCACCCATGAGCTCTCTATCCATAGTATAAAAAACTACTTATTTCTGTTCATCGCTTATTCCATTATAATATAAAATTATGTGAATGCAACCAATAAGCATATACAATAATCGAAAATGATGTATAATAAACACAAGAAAGAGGTGAAATCATGATTAGAATCTACACTGCACCAAGTTGTGCGTCATGCAGAAAAGTCAAGGCATGGCTAAAAGAACATGATATTCCTTATGTAGAAAAGAACATCTTTTCTACGATACTAAGAGAAGATGAATTACGTGAATTATTAGAACGAAGTGAGAATGGAACAGATGATATCATTTCTAAACGTTCTAAGATCATAAAAGAGAATAAAGTGGACATTGAAGATATGTCTATCAATGAATTGATTCATTTCATTCAAAAGAATCCTTCTATCCTTAAACGTCCAATCATGATTGATGAAAGACGTTTTCAGGTAGGTTATAATGCTGAAGAGATTCGCGCATTTATTCCTAGAGAATTAAGAAAATTAGCTGAATGTCAGAAATTCGACAATTGTCCACAATTCAGTGCATCAACACTTGTGGAAGACTATCACAACAATAAAGCAGGCCTATAAGCCTGCTTTTAATGTGCTTAAAACACGTACGATCTTACTTGCACAGTTTCCTTTGTATTTGAGATGATATGTATCACATAGTTCCTGGAACTGTTTCAGTCCAGCGTTTTCATCATTGACTTCAAATTCTAATTCATAATCAGTGATTCCATTATAATGATTCTCATCAAGAGATAACATTCCTGAATCAAAAGGAACGTCTCTTCTAATAGTAGTTAGAGAATAAGATTGTTTAATAAGACCTAAAGTAAATCCCTTGTCTCTTAATAAACGGGTTATCTCATTATCAGGCATTTCTCCTTTTTGAATCATGATGAGATCTTCTTGAGTAATCTCAAGATTATGTTCCATATGACCATTTTTTTCAGGTATCTTAAGTGTCATTTCATAATAGCCTTCTTTTTCTCTTACGCGAAGACTATAGCGTAATGCCCCTAATTCAATACTTGTTAGATAATAGTTTGTCTGACTATAAGTATGCCCTTTTAAATCATTCATCAATTGATGGAAGACATCCTTAGTGAGAAGCATCTTATATTCTATTTCAAGATTCTTTTCCATGGTCCCTCCTTGTTTTCCTAAAATTATATACTTGTGAAACTAACCCGTCAATACAAGTCATATTGCTTAAAAATGTAATAGAAAGTATAATAATAACGGTGATGAAATTATGAAAAGATATGCGATTGTATCAAAGAAAGATGACGTATCTCGTCAAGTGGCGGCTTTAATTAAAGAAGAACTCAAAGAACTGATCTATGATGAAGAACATCCTGATATTGTAATCTCTGTAGGAGGTGATGGAACAATGATTTATTCCATCCATCGCTATGAACATGTTTTAAATGATGTGTCTTTTGTAGGAATCCATACAGGGACATTGGGATTTTTTACAGACTATTTAAAAGATGAATATAAACAGCTTGTAGAAGATATTCTCACAAAAGAACCAGATATCTTTGATCGACATCTGTTGCGTATTTCTTATAATGGACAGATTTTCCATGCTTTAAATGAAATGCGTATAGAGAATAGTCATCGTTCACAGGTGATTGATATGTATGTGAATGATGAACATATGGAAACATTTAGAGGAAATGGGCTTTGTGTAAGTACACCATCAGGTTCTACTGCATTAAATAAATCATTAGGAGGTGCAGTGATTAATCCTAGTTTAAGACTGATGCAGGTGACAGAGATTGCAGGTATTCATCATAATGCCTATCGTTCCTTAGGTAGCTCTCTTATTTTAGGAGAAGATGACGTAGTACGTTTTGAAGCAGATCGTAATGAGAATACTGTCTTAGGTATTGATACAGATATATATGAATTAAAGGATCATGATGTGATAGAAGCACGCTTATCTAAGCGTGTGGCACATTTCTGTAATTATCGTCATGTATCTTTTGTGAAGAGATTGAGGAAATCATTCCTATGATTTTACAGTTTGAAATAGATGCACAGCATGTTGATATGCGTTTAGATGAATTCTTCTATTTACATGGTATTTCTAAGAAACTAGTGAAGGATTCTAGGAATCATGGAGAAATATTAGTGAATGGAGAAAAACAGTATTTGTGTTATAAAACAGTTGAGGGAGATAGTGTTGCGATTGTCTTCCCTAAAGAAACAAGTAATGTGATTCCTGTGGATATCCCTTTAAAGGTTGTATATGAAGATGATTACTTGATGATCATAGATAAACAGCCAGATTTAGCTTGTATTCCTGTTAAGAAGTACTTAACAGAGTCGTTGGGGAATGCTATTATGTATTATTATAAAGTGAATCATATTGAAAGTGCGATACATCTTGTCAATCGTCTTGATAAAGAAACATCAGGACTGATGATGATTGCGAAAAGCCGTTATGTTCATGATGCTTTTTCTCATGATATCAAGCAGGTTAAACGTGTATATCATGCGCTTGTAAAAGGCAATCCAGGGCAGGGGACAGTAAACGCTCCTATTGACCATGCAGAGGGTCATGGGACAAAAAGAGAAGTAAGAGAAGGCGGTAAAGAAGCAATCACCCATTACCGTACTATTAAAACAACTGGGGAATATTCTCTAGTAGAATGTAAGTTAGAAACAGGGCGTACGCATCAGATTCGTGTACATATGGCTTATTTGGGGTGTCCGCTTGTAGGAGATCCACTTTATGGTGAAGGAGAAGGCTTTTATCTAGATAGTGTAGAAATAGCTTTTAAACATCCTATCACACAACAATGTATGACTTTAAAGAAGGTGTTCAATGATGTACGAATTAAAAAAATTAAATCTTAAGCAGTCAGAAAAATATATGACTTATAAATGTAATGAATTTGGAAAGCACTATAAGAAGTTCTCTAGAATTATTCCTGTAGTTGTTTTTGTCGCATTGGTGGCTGCATTTGTTATTCCATCTCAGGCTAAAGTAATCTACGCTTTAGCGGTTGCTATTACAGCTGGATTATTCTTTATAGTTTATAGCTATTATAAACAGATGGTGAGCTTAAAAGATGTCCCTACTGTACCTTGTGAATATGTGATTACGCCAGTTAAGTATAATGAAAGAGTACAGCTTAAGACAACTAAAGGGGATGATCTCTTATTCGCATTTGTAGAAAAGAGTCGTTCTATTTATAAGAATGAAAGAGAAGCACTTATTATCTATGTTCCTGAATCAGGACATATTTATTCTGAACATGTGGCTTTACTTAAAGATATTAAAGAATAAGCATGAAAAAACGGCATACCTCATAGAGGTATGTCGCTTTTTAATATTGTTTATGTTTTACATCGCGAAGCTTATTCTGATAATCGATATCAATAATAACACCTAATGCGAACATATATGAAAGTAATGAAGATCCACCATATGACAACATTGGTAAAGTAATACCAGTAATAGGAAGTAATCCAAGAATCATTCCGATATTCCATGTCTGTTGGAAGATGAGACAACCAAATGTTCCCATGATAAATGTTTTATCACGAATATTATCACTCTTTAAGCCGATATTCAAGATAACGATATCAAATGATGCAACTGCAAGTAAAGTGATAAATGCACCTACATAACCAAAATCTGTCGCAATAACAGAAAAGATAAAGTCTGTCTGACCTTCAGGGAAGACTTTGACAACAGCTCTAAAGCCATGTCCAAACCATCCGGCTGTACCATAAGACAACTGAGCAAACCATGACTGTAATCCTTGGTTACCTGTTGTTCCTTCAGGGTCTAACCAACCATAAATACGGGATAACTTATGTCCTGAAATAAGAGATGTGAAGATACCATTCTGGTAGATAAATAAATAACCTAGCCCAAGTACGCCGATGACACCGATGATAATAATAAATAGGAACCAGTTCTTATTCATGCCACTTGATAATAACACAAAGAAGACTGCTGCCATAATAATCATCATAACCCCTGAGTCATTCTGTAAATAAATAAGAATAGCAGGAGGTAAAGAAATCTTCATCACTTGGATGATATATTGGATTTCACTGTCAGTTGTCTTGACTAAGATACGATCATTATATTCCTGTGTAATTTTTGCAAGGTACATAACCATGATAATCTTCATAAATTCAGAAGGCTGAAAAGTAAAACCTGGGATGTTATACCAGGAAGTAGCACCGTTTGTGAATTTTGCGAGAGGTACTATATGAATATGTAATAATTTTGTATAGACAAAATGATCTACTGCAAGACCGATAAGTAATACAATAAAAATCATATAGAGTGTTTTTATATGATTATATAGGGTATCCTGACCAATCTTATAGATGATATAACTTAGAATACCACCTAATACATAATATAGAGCCTGCTTTAACCAAAGCATGTAAGGATTTGCGACGTTGGTCATAATTGGTGCAGCACTTGCAACTGCAAGACAACTGATTGCACCAAACAATATAACTAAGGCAATGAGAGGATATTTCTTGAGTGTTTCTTCAAGTTTTTCCATGCGTGCCCTCCTTTTTTCTTTTTACTTTTTTCATTCTTATAGTATACTATATTTTAAAGATACTTCAATAAAAAGGAGTGTGTATAAAGTGTCTAAAAATATGATGATTGGTATTATTGCAGCAGTGGTTGTTGTGCTTATTATTGTTGTGATGATGACTCGTAAAAAGAAAACTAGTAAAGAAGAATGTCCGATTGATGCAGATCTATTAATTAAGGCATTAGGTGGTAAAGACAACATTACTGCTTTAGAAGCATCACCTTCTAAATTGAAGGCAACTTTGAAGCAGGATAAGGATCTTGATATTGAAACAATTAAAACACTTGGTGCCAGCGGTATTGTCGCAGGGCATTTAACACTAACTATGATCTTTGGTAAAGCATCAAGTGTTATCTGTGAAACAGTATTAGAAAAAATTAAATAAGAGGTATTAACAATGAAGTTTAAGATGGTACATGAAAACTATAACGTTAAGAATCTAGATGCGTCTCTTAAATTTTATGAAGAAGCATTGGGGTTGACTGAGAGAAGACGTAAGGTCAGTGATGATGGCAGTTTCATTATTGTCTATGTTGGTAATGAAACAACACCATTTGAATTAGAACTCACATGGCTTAAAGATCATCCACAGGCTTATGATATTGGAGAAGAAGAATTTCATTTAGCTTTTAATGTAGATGATTATGAAGGAGCACATGCATTACATGAAAAGATGGGATGCATATGTTTTGAAAACCCTTCAATGGGCATCTATTTCATCCAGGACCCAGATGGCTACTGGCTTGAAATTATACCTGAGAAATAAAGAGTGGAATGCGTCAAGCATTTCCTTTTTTTTTTGTAAAAAAAATTTATAAATATTTTTTTATACAAAAAAATATAACAAATGTAAGCGCATAAGTACTAAATGTACAAATAAAATGTTATTAATTTAGGAAATAATAACAAATAAAGGAGAAAAATATTTATCACGAAGCAAAAAATGTTAAACGATTACAGAAAACGCTCACAAAATTGTGGGCAAATCCATGGACAAACTTTTTGATTAATGTTATATTGAAGTCGCTGAAAAGGATGCGTAACAAAATTCAGTGGTTTTATATACTTTAAGGAGGAATTGTTACAATGGATACAAATCGTTTTGCTGAAGCATGGTCTGGATTCAAAGGCCGTTTATGGAAAGAAGAAGTTAATACTAGAGACTTCATCCAGAACAACTACAAACCATATGATGGTGATGAATCATTCTTAGCTGAACCTACAGAAGCAACAAATAAATTATGGGGCAGATTACAGGAACTTCAGGCTGAAGAAAGAGCTAAAGGCGGAGTTCTTGATATGGAAACTGAAATCGTTTCTGGTTTAACTGCTTATGGACCTGGTTATATTGATGAAAGCATGAAGGACTTAGAAACTGTTGTTGGTTTACAGACAGATAAGCCTTTAAAGAGAGCATTTATGCCTTATGGTGGTATCCGTATGGCTGAACAAGCTTGCGAAACTTATGGTTATACACCAAATCCAGAATTACATAAGATTTTTACTGAATATCATAAGACTCATAACCAGGGTGTATTTGATGTTTACACTCCTGAAATTATGAAAGCACGTCATAATAAGATCATCACTGGTCTTCCAGATACTTATGGTCGTGGACGTATTGTTGGTGACTACAGAAGAGTTGCTTTATACGGTATCGATGCATTAATCGAATGGAAGAAAGAAGATTATGCTAACTGTGGTAGCGGATCAATGACTGAAGACATCATCAGAAAGAGAGAAGAAATTGCTGAACAGGTAAGAGCTCTTAATAACATGAAGAAGATGGCTGAAGTTTATGGTTATGATATTTCTAAACCAGCTACTAACGCTCGTGAAGCATTCCAGTGGTTATACTTTGGTTATTTAGCAGCTATCAAGACTCAGAATGGTGCAGCTATGTCAGTTGGACGTATTTCTACATTCCTTGATATCTATATTGAAAGAGATTTAGCTAACGGTACATTAACTGAAAGCGAAGCTCAGGAATTAGTTGACCATATCGTTATGAAATTCCGTATGGTTAAGTTCGCTCGTATCCCATCATACAATGCATTATTCTCTGGTGACCCAGTATGGGCTACATTAGAAGTTGCAGGTTTAGGTACTGACGGACGTTCAATGGTTACAAAGAGTGACTACCGTTTCTTACATACATTAGAAGATATGGGTCCTTCTCCAGAACCAAACTTAACAGTTCTTTATACAGAAGCATTACCAGAAAACTTCAAGAAGTATGCTGCTAAGATTTCAATCGATACTTCATCAATTCAGTATGAAAATGATGACGTTATGAGACCTGTATGGGGCGATGACTATTCAATCTGCTGCTGTGTATCAGCTACTCAGACTGGTAAAGAAATGCAGTTCTTCGGTGCAAGAGCTAACTTAGCTAAGTGCTTAACTTATGCTATCAATGGTGGTATCGATGAAAAGACTAAACAGCAGGTAGGTCCTGAATACAGAGGAATTACTTCTGAATATCTTGATTATGATGAAGTTATCCAGAAATATGAAAACATGATGGGCTGGTTAGCAGATTTATATGTAAATACATTAAACTTAATCCAGTATATGCATGATAAATACTACTATGAAGCTGCTGAAATGGCATTAATCGATACTGATGTTCGTAGAACATTCGCTACTGGTATTGCTGGTTTCTCACATGTAGTAGACTCATTAAGCGCAATCAAATATGCTAAGGTTAAGACTATCAGAGATGAAGATGGTATCGTTGTAGATTACGACGTTGAAGGTGATTTCCCTCGTTATGGTAACGATGATGACAGAGCTGACAACATCGCAGTTTGGTTATTACATACTTTCTTAGAAAAGATCAAACAGCATCATACATATAGAAATTCTGAACCAACTACTTCAATCTTAACAATCACTTCTAACGTAGTTTATGGTAAGGCTACAGGTTCATTACCTGATGGACGTAAAGCTGGTGAACCATTATCTCCAGGTGCTAACCCATCATATGGTGCAGAACAGAGCGGTTTACTTGCTTCATTGAATTCAGTTGCTAAGTTACCTTACGAATGGGCATTAGATGGTATCTCAAATACTCAGACAATCAGCCCAAGTGCTTTAGGTCATGACGAAGCTGAAAGAACTACTAAGCTAGTAACAGTTATGGATGGTTATTTCAGACAGGGTGCTCATCACTTAAACGTTAACGTATTCGGTAAAGAAAAGTTAATCGATGCAATGGAACATCCAGAAAAGCCAGAATATGCAAACTTCACAATTCGTGTATCTGGTTATGCTGTTAAGTTCATCGATTTAACTAGAGAACAGCAGTTAGATGTAATTGCTAGAACTTGTCACGATCATATGTAATAATTAAAACAGTCTCTTATGAGACTGTTTTTTATAGAGGAGGAGAATGTAGTGAACGCACGTGTACATTCTATAGAGTCATTTGGTCTTGTAGATGGACCAGGTGTACGTTTTATCTTATTTCTACACGGTTGTCCTTTTAGATGTCAATTCTGTCATAACCCAGATACTTGGGCAAGTCAGAAGTTTGAAGAATGGACACCACAGCAGGCATTAGACCGTGCCTTACGTTTTGAACCTTATTGGGGCAAAGAAGGAGGTATTACTGTATCTGGTGGAGAACCACTTGTACAGATTGACTTCCTATTAGAATTCTTCAAGCTTGCTAAAGCAGCAGGTGTGAATACATGCATCGATACAAGTGGGGCATGTTTTACAAGAGAAGAGCCTTTCTTCTCTAAGTTTGAAGAACTTATGAAATATACTGATTTATTGATGGTAGATATCAAGGAAATCAATGATGAAAGACATCAGGTATTAACAGGTGCTTCAAATAAGCGTGTTATTGATATGATTCAATATTTGAATGATATCAATAAGCCTATCTGGATTAGACATGTCTTAGTCCCTGAAAGAAGTGACTTTGATGAAGATCTTCATGCATTGGCTGATTATATTGATACTTTAAGTAATGTGAAAAAGGTAGAAGTTCTTCCTTACCATACTCTTGGTACTTATAAGTGGAAGGAACTTAACTTAGAATATCAGCTAGAAGGAATTGATCCACCTACAAATGAACGTGTAGAAAACGCAAATAAGATTCTACATACAGATAAATATAAATAAGTATGATATAATGTCTCCTAGAAGGAGGCATTTTTCATGGATGAATTGCTATTTGATGAAAATTACATTGTTTTCTTACAGAATCAGAGTATGGACACATTGTGCAGCCTTTATTTAGAGGTACATAATCAATTGATGGATATTATTCATACTCATAAAGGGGAAGAAGACTATAAAATAATTACCGCAAAACGTGCGATGATTGAAGGAACAATTATGTCTAAAGTCATGCAGGAACATGGGTATTCTTTAGATCAATATGCTTACTATAAAAATGACAAGATGGTAGCTTGAAAAAATGTAACAGTTTTCAAATGTTCGTTTACATTTATAATTAAATAATCTAAAATATATTTGATTGTAATTGGAGGTAAAGGATAATGAAATTAGGTACTATTGAAGGCGGAGGAACTAAGTTCGTCGTTGGTGTTGGTGATGAAAATGGTAATATCTTTGAAAGAGAATCATTTCCAACGACTACACCAGAAGAAACAATGAAGAAAACTATTGAATTCTTCAAGGATAAAGGTGTAGAAGCAATCGGTTTTGGATCATTTGGACCAATTGATCCAGATAAGACAAGTCCTACTTATGGAAGTGTGACTACTACTCCTAAACCAGGATGGTCTAATCATAATGTCGTAAAGGATTTAGAAGAATCATTCCCTGGTGTTCCTGTAGGATTTGATACAGATGTAAATAGTGCATGTTTAGGTGAAGTAGAATTTGGTGCAGCTAAAGGATTAAATAGCGCATTATACTTAACTATTGGTACTGGTATAGGTGGAGGTGCCGTTGTCGAAGGTAATCTTGTACATGGTTTACTACATCCAGAAATGGGTCATATGAAATTGATCACTCGCTCAGAAGATACATATAAGGGTAAATGTCCATATCATGGTACATGTTTTGAAGGTTTAGCAGCTGGACCAGCAATCGAAGAACGCTGGGGTAAGAGTGCTAAGGAATTACCTGCTGATCATCCAGCATGGGATTTAGAAGCTTATTATATTGCTCAGGCTTTATGTATTTATATTCTTACAATCTCACCTAAAAAGATTATCTTAGGTGGAGGTGTTATGCACCAGAAACAGTTATTCCCAATGATCCATAAATATGTTCAGGAAATGTTGAACGGTTATGTTGCAAAAGAAGAAATTACAACAGATAAGATCAAGGATTATATTGTTTATCCAGGACTTGCAGATAATGCAGGAATATGTGGTGGATTAGCACTTGCTAAGCAGGCATTAAAGAATAAATAAAAGCAGGCATAGCCTGCTTTTTTTAAGGAGGAAATTATGCAATCACTTAGAGAACTTTATAAGATAGGAATTGGTCCTTCCTCATCTCATACTTATGGACCGATGAAAATCGCTGAAAGAATTAAATTGCTTTATCCAAATATGGAAAAAGTGCATGTTGATCTGTATGGTTCTTTATCTTTGACAGGTAAAGGACATTTAACAGATAAAATAATGCAGCAGACATTTGCCCCTATACCATGTGATTTTTCTTTTAAGAGCGGTGAATTACCTTACCATCCTAATGGAATGTTAGTGACAGTTTATTGTGGTGGTGAAGCATTAAAACCTATTGAGGCCTATTCTATTGGTGGAGGAGAAATCTATTTCAAGGGAGATCTTGAAGAAGAAAAAGTAGAAATCTACCCACATCATACAATGCGTGAAGTCATTGATTATTGTAAAAATGAAGGTCTATCACTGTATGACTATGTATTACGTTTTGAAGATGAAAACTTTAAGGAATACTTATTTGAAGTTCTTGAAGCAATGTTTACTTGTGTAGAAAATGGGTTACATACACAGGGTGTCTTACAGGGCAGTCTACAATTAAAAAGAGTAGCCGGTTCTATGTATCAACAGGCTTTAAATACACATCATGAAATGGCTCAGGAACGTTTATTTATTGCCAGCTATGCCTATGCAGTTTCTGAAGAGAATGCTGATGGTCATATGATTGTCACTGCACCAACATGTGGTGCTAGTGGTGTACTACCTGCTATTTTATACTATGCACATCATCAGATGGGCTTGAAGAAGAGAGACTTAATCAAAGCGCTAGCAATTGGTGGCCTTTATGGTAATACAGTCAAATATAATGCGACTATTGCTGGTGCAGATGGAGGGTGTCAGGCAGAAGTAGGAACAGCTTGTGCTATGGCGAGTGCTTCTATGGCCTGGATCAATGAGTTAAACAATAGTCTCATTGATTATGCCGCAGAAATGGGATTAGAACATAACTTAGGTCTTACATGTGACCCAGTAGGTGGTTATGTACAGATTCCTTGTATCGAAAGAAATGCCTTAGGTGCATTACGTGCTTATGATGCAGCGATGCTTGCTGGACAATTAGGTTATGTACGTAAGAATAAGGTGCCTTTTGATACTGTAGTAAGAGTTATGAAAGAAACAGGCAAAGACTTGAATGTTGCTTACAAAGAAACATCTCTAGGAGGTCTCGCAAAAGAATTGAAATAGTGATTTCACTATTTCTTTTTTTATACGAGGGGGGGAAACTATGAAACAAAGATTTATTAAATATATATGTTTAAGCATATTGGGAGAAATGGCTATATCATTTTATATACTTGCAGATACATTCTTTATTGCCCAGGGAATAGGGGATCACGGACTCACTGCATTAAATCTTGCGATACCTGTATTTAATTTGATTTATGGGATAGGACTCATGTTAGGAATTTGATTTGGCATTAGATTATCTATCCTGAAGATAGATAATAAGTATGATGAAATCAATCAGGTATTTAATCATACGGTGGTTTTAGGACTTTTAATAGGAGTACTTTTCATAATTACAGGAGTATTATATAGTCCTTCTCTTGCAAGGATGCTAGGAGCCAATGATGCCGTATTAAAAGATACAGTAACTTATCTAAGAACTATTATGATATTTACACCTGCCTTTATCTTCAATAATGCACTCAATGCATTAGTAAGAAATGATAACAATCCAACTCTCGCTACAACAGCTATGATTGTTGCTTCACTTATGAATGTCGTACTTGATTATGTATTTATATTCTTATGTCATATGGGCATGTTTGGGGCTGTTTTTGCAACTTGTTTAGCACCTCTGATTGGATTAAGTATCCTCTCTTTACACTTTATTAAAAAGAAGAACACATTCCATTCTGTTCATCTTCATTTTCAGTTCTCTATTATACAAAGAATTATTAAATTGGGATTTCCTTCTATGTTGATAGAGATATCAAGTGGTTTGGTAGTACTTCTTTTTAATACACTTATATTAAAGATTACAGGTAATATAGGTGTTGCTGCTTATGGTGTTGTATGTAATATATGGCTTGTATGTATTGCGATATTTAATGGTCTTGCACATGGTATGCAGCCTCTTACAAGTGAATCCTATGGTTCTCATGATACAAAGAATCTTATTATGTTAAGAAGAATGACTCTTGCTATTTCGTTGTTATTATCTTCAGTGATCTACTTAACAGTCTTTATAAATGCTTCTATGATTACTTCTCTCTTCAATAAGACAAACAATGCAATGTTGTATCAATTAGCTGTAGAAGGCTTTAAAATCATGTTTACAGGATTATTCTTTGCAGGAGCAAACATTGTCTTAACCACATACTTTACTTCGATAGAGAGTGCTAAAATAGCCTCTACACTCATTTTGTTACGTGGTGTAGTACTTATTGTACCTGCATCTATTATTCTTTCACAATTTGGTATGAAAGGAATCTGGGCTTCCTCCCTTTATCTGAAATAATGACTACATGTGTAGGTATCATATATCTTTACTATAAAAGAGCGATGAATTAACATCGCTCTTAAATTCTTTTTCTTAATATTATATAGAGTATGATTGAAAGAAGTGGAATAAGTAAATATATTCCTACTATCATGAACATATTAGAAAGAGTAATAAAGGCTTTTGTCTGTTCATATAGGATGATTGACATAGATATTGTGCTATAGTGGAGTATCAATATCGCAATGACTTCTATACCTATGAGCAGATAAAAGAACTTAGCCATTTTTGATTTCACTAATAGGAATGTAAGGAATAGTGATGCAATTAATAAAGGGAGAACTTTAATTAATAAACCACTATAAAGAGTATGAGAAATATTCATAAGATTCACCTGCACTTTCGTTCATGTTTTTCTCTATATTTATTATATTAATTATTATAGCGAGAGTAAATATATATCACTATTTTAAAAAAAGTTTATTTAAATGTAGAAGTTACAGTAGGCTTGTAACTTACATTAAAATAGATTAAAATACATATAAAAGGGGAATCACTATGAAAGATACGACTAAATCAATTATCTATGGGGCGAGTCCTATAGCACTTTATATCATACAAACTTCATCAACAGAATATGTACAGAAGTTTCAGCATGCACTCACATTACTTACACAGGATCAGAATTATTCTACTGCCATTTCTTTTTCCATTATCTCAAATATCTTAATTGCGATATGTTTTATTCTTATGTTTGTGATGGCAACTAAAAATAATGTCACTAAGCTTATTAGTGCTGTTTATGTTGTAGTAGGTCTAGTTCTTCTCTTTGATCAATATACTGCCACTATTCAGAATCATCTTTATACAAATGTGATTACACAGTTCACATATAATAATATTTCTTTGATTGTGATAACGACAGTAATCATGATTTATAATCTCTATAATCTTCTTAAAAGGTAGAAATCATTGATGGTTTCTATTTTTTATTGTTTATAGCCTTTAAATTTATTGATATAAATTATATAATAATTATATACGGTGAAAAAATATACTAGACAACTAGGAATTAATGCATGTTGGTAATGCTGATTCTATTGATGACAGGGAGGAAATCTAATGGAAAACGTTATGAACAATACATCAAAGGTATTTGAATCGCATATAAGAATTCAAATGATTGCCAGTTTAAGTATTGAAGATCTCACTTATAAACAGATGAAAGAGATTCTAGGTTGTACAGACGGGAATATGACAACACATACTAAAAAGCTTATTCAAGAAGGATTTATAGAAGTGAGAAAGGAATTCGTAAATAACAGACCACAGACAACTTATCATTTGACTGATGTAGGTAGAACACAGTTTGAAGAGTATGTGACTTTATTGAATAAATTAGTAGAAGATGGGAAAAATGCGCAGAAAGTCTGATTTTTATCAGATTTTCTTTTTTTTTTGATTGTTTGATAGTGTATAATTATTATGCAGTAATAAGTAGTGAAGATAGTCATATAGTTCATGATTATATTAAAAGGAGGAAAGTGTGAAACAAAAATCAATCAAAACGTATAAAAAAAGACGAACTTAAAAACA
>ERZ831634.2577-NODE-2577-length-15449-cov-4.281538_pt1 | contig 15449 bp, 10 predicted proteins | sample MGYA00519953_ERZ831634 | MGnify/ENA primary metagenome ERZ831634 (study PRJEB31850, sample SAMEA3708718) | human gut metagenome | biome: human gut; feature: human-associated habitat; material: faeces | place: China | collected 2014 ... | reverse complement strand
CAGCTGATTTGTAATCAGCAGGTCGGGGGTTCAAGTCCGTCCACCAGCTCCAATTTTCTACAACATACATATGTTACATGGGGGAGTTCCCGAGTGGCCAAAGGGGGCAGACTGTAAATCTGTTGCTTCTAGCTTCGATGGTTCGAATCCGTCCTCCCCCACCAGAGAACAGGCAAGCTCTTCGGGAGTTTGCCTGTTTTTCTTTTTCGCATCATGTGTATGGATTGTAGAGTGACTGAAATACTATATCATATGGTAAGTACCTGCGCCGTCAGGGCGCCGGTCCGTGACAACACATACCATGGGAAATGAGGAGAAAATTATGGTTCGTGAGGATTTGAGAAATGTTGCTATCATCGCACACGTAGACCACGGTAAGACAACTCTGGTCGACGAGATGCTGAAACAGGGCGGTGTATTCCGGGAAAACCAGGCAGTGGCAGAACGTGTTATGGACTCCAATGATCTGGAACGGGAACGTGGCATCACGATCCTGGCAAAGAATACATCGGTACGCTACGGTGACACCAAGATCAATATTATTGATACCCCGGGACACGCTGACTTCGGCGGCGAGGTAGAACGTGTTCTGAGCATGGTAGACGGTGCGATCCTGCTGGTCGATGCCGCAGAGGGCCCGATGCCGCAGACTCGTTTCGTGCTGTCCAAGGCGCTGGAAATGAATCTGAAGATCATCGTTGTTGTCAACAAGATCGACCGTCCGGACGCTCGTCTGGATGAGATCGCAGACGAAGTACTGGAACTGCTGATGGATCTGGATGCCAGCGAGGAACAGCTGGAGAACACCCCGTTCCTGTACTGCTCCGGCCGTGCTGGTACTGCAAGCTTTGAACCCCACGGTGAGGGCAAGGATCTGAAACCGCTGTTCGACACCATTATGTCTTATGTGAATCCGCCGGAGGGCGACCCGGATCAGCCGCTGCAAATGCTGATCTCTTCCATCGACTATAATGAATACGTGGGCAGAATCGGTATCGGCAGAATCGAAAGAGGTACCATCCAGGTGGGACAGCAGGTGCTGCTGGGCAACTATCATGACCCGGAGAACACCCGCCGCAACAAGATCGTTTCTCTGCTCCAGATCCAGGGACTCCAGCGTGTTCCGGCAGAATCGGCAACCGTGGGCGATATCGTCTGGATCAGCGGTATTGAGAACATCTCCATCGGCGACACCGTCTGCGCACCAGAATGCTTTGAGCCGCTGCCGTTCACCAAGATCAGTGAACCGACTGTGGAAATGACATTCAGCGTCAACGACAGCCCCTTTGCCGGACAGGAAGGCAAGTTTGTTACTTCCCGTCAGCTGCGTGACCGCCTCATGCGGGAACTGCTCCGTGACGTGTCCCTGCGTGTGACCGAGACAGAAAGCACCGATGCGTTCCGGGTTGCCGGACGTGGTGAAATGCACCTGTCCATTCTCATCGAGAATATGCGCCGTGAGGGATATGAGCTGGGCGTTTCTACGCCTCGTGTTCTGTATCACGAAGTAGACGGCAAGCGCTATGAGCCGATCGAGGAACTGTCCATTGACGTGCCGGAAGACTGCGTGGGTTCTGTAATGGAAAAGCTGGGTTCCCGTAAGGCAGAACTCCAGGATATGCACCCCCAGGGCAGCCGTACCCGTCTGACATTCCTCATCCCGTCCCGTGGTCTGTTCGGCTATAAGAGTGAGTTCCTGACCGACACCAAGGGTGAGGGCATCATGAGCAGCGTGTTCTATGAATATGCGCCGTATAAGGGCGATATTCCCCGCCGCAGCACCGGTTCGCTGATCTCTTTCGAGACCGGCGAGGCTGTTACCTACGGTCTGTTCAATGCCCAGGAGCGTGGCTCGCTGTTTATCGGCGCAGGCGTTCCGGTATATGAGGGCATGGTCGTAGGCGCATCCCCGAAGGCAGAGGATCTGGTGGTCAATGTCTGCAAGCGCAAGCATCTGACCAATACCCGTGCCAGCGGCAGCGACGACGCACTGCGTCTCGTACCGCCCCGCAATCTGAGTCTGGAGGACTGCCTGGAATTCCTGGCAGACGATGAACTGCTGGAAGTTACGCCGAAGTCGCTGCGTATCCGCAAGCAGATTTTGAGCAACCAGCAGCGTGCCAAGATGCGTGGCAAGATCAAGTAAAATCCCATATTCCCCCGTCCAAGAGAGGAATCAAAATATGAAACATTTTTGGAAAAAGACACTTTGGGCTGCGCTTTTGACAGCAACGTTTGCGCTGTCTGCCACAGGCTGCGGCAATGACAGCCAGACAAGCAGCAGCACCGCAAATTCTGCCGACTCTGCCGCACAGACAGAGGAGAGCAGCGCTGCGCCGGCGGAAAACGGCGGTGCGGCAGATGCAGCAGATACAAACGTGTTCACTTACGAGATGCGAGATGACGGTACTGTCACCATCACCGGATACCAGGGTGCAGAAACTGCACTGGACATTCCGTCCACGGTGGACAACTATGTGGTCTCTGCTATCGCAGACCATGCCTTTGAGGCAAACTGGGACATCACCAGCGTGACCCTGCCCAGTGGTCTGTCGGAGATCGGCGAGGGTGCATTTATGGACTGCGGCAATCTGACCTCGGTGACCATCCCGGACACTGTGGCGCAGATCGACCGTGCCGCTTTTGCCGGCTGTTCGTCGCTGGCGAGCCTGTCTCTGCCGGAGACGGTCTCTACCGTTATGGAAGAGGCGTTCACCGGTTGTGCCGGTCTGACGGACTTGACCGTGGCGAATGCGTCTCTGGAGTACGACAGCTGGGGTCTGGTCGAGGGCAGCGAGCCGCTGAACGTGACGATCACTTGTCCGGCTGGTTCTGCCATTGAGACCTGGGCAGCCGCCAACGGCATCAGCACAAAAACGTTAGAATAAAAAACGATAAGAAAGCGTGGGACAATGCGGGTGTAGTTCCCTACAGCATAGTCATATGGTATGTAGGAATCCACTCGTGTCTGCCCACGTTTTTTGTTTTGGAGGAAATCTATGAAACACATCTGGAAAAGTGCGCTGGCTCTGCTGCTGGCGCTGGCAATGACCGCAGGCGCATTCGGCTGCGGCAGCAAGAAAGACGCAGAAGAGAAAAGCACATCGGAAAGCACAGCGTCGGAAAGTTCCGCAGAGGAGTCGGCACAGCCGGTGACGGAATCCGACCCGGCAGACATGGACTATCAGCTGACCTATGACAAGGATAAAGTGCCGGACGACCTGGCACAGACCATTGCCATGTACTTCTACGCCGTGGACACTCAGAACTATGACTTGTACGTGAAACAGATCAATCCGCTGTATCAGACCAGCCTGGAATCCCTGATGCAGGAAAAGTACGGCTACGGCATGGAAAACAGCATGGAACAGCTGCACCAGAACCTGGTAAACTATGCCGGCTCAGATGATTTCACCATTGAGAGCATGGAACTGGCACAGGCACAGGAGGTTCTGGCAGAGGACTACGATGCAGACACCAACTTTGTCCAGGAATATCTCAACGCCTACACCCAGGCGTTCGGTGAGGATTTCACCAAGCAGCTGGAAGAACAGTCCGATGCCATCTATGACATTGCAGTCACCATGAAGGGCAAGAACAGCGACGGCGAGGAGATCACCATTCTGGACGGACTGGAGATCCTGGTGGCAGAGACAGACGGCTCGTTTGGTGTGCTGGGATAAGCAGAATCAGGCGGAATTGGTGTTCTGTATGGAATTCCTTGTGAAACCCTTGACAATTTCGCCGAAAAAGCGTATAATAAAAAGTACCGTGTTGCAATTTTTCATGTGATTGCGGAAAAGTTTTGGAAGATCATACACAAGATGGAAAGGTGTATGTTTTTTTCCACAGGAGGGTATTGACAATGCATAGAGTATACAATTTCAGTGCAGGTCCTGCGGTTCTGCCGGAAGAGGTTCTGCGTGAGGCCGCTGATGAAATGCTGGATTATCAGGGAACAGGTATGTCTGTGATGGAAATGAGCCACCGCAGTGCTGCCTTCGATGAGATCATCAAGACCGCTGAACAGGATCTGCGTGACCTCATGGGTATCCCCGATAACTATAAGGTACTGTTCCTCCAGGGCGGTGCCTCTCAGCAGTTTGCAGCTGTTCCCATGAATCTGATGAAGAACGGCGTGGCAGACTATATTGTCACTGGTCAGTGGGCAAAGAAGGCTTATCAGGAGGCACAGAAGTACGGCAAGGCTGTAAAGGTTGCCTCTTCTGAGGATGAGACTTTCTCCTATATCCCGGACTGCTCCGATCTGCCCATTGATGATGATGCGGACTATGTTTACATCTGCGAAAACAACACCATTTATGGTACAAAATATAAAAAGCTGCCGAACACCAAGGGTAAGCCGCTGGTTGCTGACGTATCCTCCTGTTTCCTGAGTGAGCCGATCGACGTAAAGCAGTACGGCGTGATCTACGGCGGCGTACAGAAGAACGTTGGACCGGCAGGCGTGGTCATCGCCATTATCCGGGAAGATCTGATTCCGGAAAAGCCGGCTGTGGAGAACACACCCACCATGCTGGCATGGAAGACCCAGGCAGACGCAAATTCTCTGTACAACACACCGCCCTGCTACGGCATCTACATCTGCGGCAAGGTATTCAAGTGGCTCAAGAAAATGGGCGGCCTGGAAGAAATGCAGAAACGCAACATCGCCAAGGCAAAGGTGCTGTACGATTTCCTGGACGAGAGCAAGCTGTTCAAGGGTACTGTCCGCAAGGAAGACCGCTCTCTGATGAATGTGCCGTTCGTGACCGGCGATAAGGATATGGACGCAAAGTTCATCAAGGAGGCAACTGCTGCCGGCTTTGTGAATCTGAAGGGTCACCGCACCGTTGGCGGTATGCGTGCATCCATTTACAACGCTATGCCTATCGAAGGCGTAGAAAAGCTGGTTGCATTCATGAAACAGTTCGAAGCTGACAATGCTTGAGGAGAGAATCACCATGAAATATTCCATTCAGACACTCAATAAGATCTCGAAGGCAGGCACAGACCGTTTCTGTGATGCTTATACCATTTCGGATGATGCGAAAGACCCAGATGCCATCCTGGTCCGCAGCGCATCCCTTCACGACACCTCTTTTGGTGACAATCTGAAGGCAATTGCCCGTGCCGGCGCAGGCGTCAACAACATTCCGCTGGATCGCTGCTCTGAGGCTGGCATCTGTGTATTCAACACACCGGGTGCCAATGCCAATGCCGTAAAGGAACTGGTGCTGACCGGTCTGCTCATCTCCTCCCGTAAGATTCCGGAGGCAATGGCATGGGCAGCAACTCTGAAAGACGGCGAAACATCTGTGGCAAAGCAGGTGGAAAAGGGCAAGAGCCAGTTCGCAGGTCCGGAGATCAAGGGCAAGACCCTGGGTATCATCGGTCTGGGCGCTATCGGTGCGCTGGTGGCAAATGCCGCAGTTGCACTGGGCATGAAGGTCGTTGGTACTGACCCGTTCCTGTCTGTTGGCGCAGCACTGCGTCTGGATCCGTCTGTGACAGTTGTCAAGACCCAGGACGACGTATTCGCTGCGGCAGATTATCTGACCATTCACGTACCGTTCAACAAGGACACAGAGGGCATGATCAACGCTGCTGCCATCGCAAAGATGAAGGACGGCGTTCGTGTGCTGAACTATGCCCGTGGCGAACTGGTCAACGATGATGATATGATCGCTGCGTTGGAAAGCGGCAAGGTGGCTTACTACTGCACCGACTTCCCCAACGCAAAGACCTGTAATGCAAAGCACATCATTGCAACACCGCACCTGGGTGCATCCACCCCGGAGAGCGAGGACAACTGTGCAAGCATGGCTGCGGATGAGCTGATGGCTTATCTGGAGCAGGGTGATATCCGCAACAGTGTGAACCTGCCGAACGCACAGCTCCAGGCAGCTTACACCAAGGTTTGCGTCATTCACCGGAATGTGCCGGCAATGATCTCTGCCCTGACCTCTGTCATCGGCGTAGCAGGCGCAAACATTGAAAACATGACCAATGCCAGCAAGAAGGATTACGCTTATACCATTCTGGACATTGACGGCGTAACCGACGGCATGATCAAAGCATTGACTGCGATCGACGGCGTACTGCGTGTACGTGTGATCGAAAAGTAATCTGTGCTGTATTGCCTAAAGGCATCTGCCCGAATTTTCGGGTTGAAACGGTGTGAAAGCACCGGATAGATTGCATTTCCAGAGTAGGGAATGGTGCGTTAAGTGTTCGGCAGACGGGGAGTTGCTGCCGGGACGAAAAGCGAGACAGATCGCTTGCGGTACCGTTTCCGCATCCCGCTGAATGTATCATAAGAAGTCAGAAGTCTCTCAGAGAAGCCTCTTATGTACACGAAGCAGAAACGTTTTTGTGTTAGTAGAGAGAAACACTGCGTAAAGCCCGCCTGTCGGCTTTGTACGCAATCTGCTTGCAGATTTTCCGCCATATTGCCCAGAAATCCCTTGCCAGACACAAAGTCTGCCTGCGGAATTTCTGAACAATCTACCGAAAAATCTGACTGCGCATCTTATGCACAAGCTTTATGCAGTGTTTCTCAAGAAGGAGGTATTTTTCATGAGAGACTTTTTGTCATTATTCACCGAATCCGCCAAGGAATTCACCAAGGTGCGCAGCCTGGTGACCACATCGCTGCTGGTTGCCGTTTCTATGGTGATCGAGATGTTTTCCGTTGACATCGGCTTTGCAAAGCTGAACTTTGCGTTCCTTGCCATCGCTATCATTGGTATGCTGTTTGGACCGTGCATGGGTCTGATGGCTGGTTTTGCCTGCGATATCGTGGGCTATCTGGCACATCCCAGCGGCGGATTCCTGCCGGCATATGTGCTGGTGGGCGGCTTGCAGGGTCTTGTATACGGCTTGTTCCTGTATCACAAGTTCAAGGGTCACAGCATCCAGTTCGTCAACAACAAGACGGAAAAGTCCACGGACATCACCCTGTACCTGCGTGCGATCCTGGCTCGGCTGACGGATGTGATCGTCATTAACCTGTTGATCCAGACCAAGCTGAACCTGCACTACGGCTTCATTCCCCAGGAGGCTTATGGTGTTGCAATCGTTGCGAGAGTGGCGAAAAACGTGATCGAGCTGGCAATCGACCTGCCGCTGCTGTTCATTTTGCTACCGGTGGCGCTGAAAGCATATCAGCACATTTTCTGCCGTTCGGCAGCGCCGAAAATCGCAAACTAAATCAAGCGTTAAAATAATACGAAAATAGAGAAAGCCGCCTGCGGCTGTCCCTTTGCTCTGGAAGGGTACAGCCGCCAGGCGGCTTTTCTTATTGGTAGATGTTCTCTGCATCCGAATACGTCTGTTCCCGGAGCTGCTGCGTCAGCGCTGTCAGAAACGGTCGTGCTGTCTCGCCGCAGTCATAGACTGTGCCGTTGGCATTGCGGCAGCAGCCGTCCTTGAGCGAAAAGCGCACAGCGTCCCCGGAGAAGTCCAGGGTCACGGTATAAGATGATGTGCCGTCCGGATTCTGATTGCTGTTTTCCCGGTAGAGGTGAATCTCCTGCAAGCCCTCCAGCAGGGCAGTGCAGGCGGCGCTGTCCGTAAAGGTGTAGCAGTCGCCGCTGCCGTTGTCCGTCCAGAGGGTCTTGCCCTTCCGGCCCTCGTTGTTCTTGATGACGGCGTTGGCGGCATCCAGAATGTGCTGGGTGGAGCGGTAGTTCTGTTCCAGCCGAATGACCCGGGCGTCCTTGTACTGCTTTTCAAAATTCAGGATATTCTCAATGTTGGCCCCCCGGAAACGGTAGATGGACTGGTCATCGTCACCCACCACGCAGAGGTTCCGGTGTCCCCCGGCCAGCAGGCCGGTGAGGAGATATTGCAGGTGGTTGGTGTCCTGATACTCGTCCACCAGCACATACCGGAACTTTTTCTGGTAGTAGTCCAGCACCTCCGGCTCCGTTTGCAGCAGCGTGACGGTGTGGTAAATGATGTCGTCAAAGTCCAGGGCATTGGCGGTGCTGAGCTTTTGCTGATAGGCGGCGTAGATCTTGGCAATGCGGGTATTTTTCCAATCGTTTGCGGCCTCCGCCTTTTTGCGGAATACCTCCGGCCCCTCGTAGCGGTCCTTGGAGGCGCTGATGGCGGAGAGGACGCTGCGGATGGGGAAGGTCTTTTCGTCCAGATTCTGCTCCTTCAGAATATCCTTGATGACCCGCTTGGCGTCATCGGTATCGTAGATGGTGAAGTCCTTGTCAAAGCCAATGCGGTCAATGTCCCGCCGCAGGATGCGGACGCAGGCGGAGTGGAACGTGGAGGCCCACACATCGTTGGCGGCGGGGCCAAGACGGGCCGCCAGCCGCTCCTTCAATTCTCCCGCCGCCTTATTGGTGAAGGTGATGGCGATGATCTCCCATGGCCGGGGGGCGTCCACTGCACAGAGCCGGTGGACCCGGCGAACCTCGTCACCGTCTGGCCGATCCGGAAACTGCTCCAAAAACGCGAGGTCCTCCTCCGTGGCCCAGTCCGGCACCTCATCGCTGTCGCTGCCCCGGCCATAGGTCAGCAGGTTGTAGACCCGCTGGATCAGCACCGTGGTCTTGCCGCTGCCCGCCCCCGCCAGCAGCAGGAGGGGTCCCTCGGTGGTCATGGCCCCCTGACGCTGCATGGGGTTCAGCCGGGCCAGATCCCGGGCGATCACCGCTTTCCGGGCGGTCACATACCGTTGTTCAAAATCAGTCATACTGTTCTCCATTCTCTCTGTTTTCTCAAACTGACCTCTATTTTACGGCAAAAAGCGGCCACGGTCAACGGCGGAACCGCCGATTTTTCCGTATCCGTTTTGTAACCAAATCAAGGTTGACATTTGTCTACCTTTTTGCTACGCTGATGGTGTAAGAGGTAGACAACTGTATACCAAGCGAGGTGCGCTATGAAAATTGATCTCTCCAACAGCGAATGGAAGCTGATGAACCGCCTGTGGCAGACCGCTCCCATGACCATCACGGAACTGACCGCCGCCTTGCGGGAGGACACCGGCTGGTCGAAAAACACGGTCATCACCATGCTCTCCCGTCTGGAGGGCAAGGAGGCCGTCCGCCACGAGGAAGGCCGTCGGGCCAAGCTGTATTTCCCCGCCGTGGACCGGGAGGACGCCATTGAGGCGGAAACCGAGACCTTTTTGGATAAGATCGGCGGGCTGGGCCTGCTGATGAGCGCCATGGTGGAAAAAAATGCCCTGACAGAGAATGACATTGCGGAGCTGTCCGCCATTTTGGAGAAAGCGGGTGGAAAACCATGAAAGAGATCCTGTTGACTTCTTCCGTTCTGATCCTTGCCCTGCTGCTTTTGCGGTTGCTGTTCCGAAAAACCATCTCCCGCCGGGTGCAGTACGCCCTGTGGGGGCTGGTGGCGCTGCGGCTGCTGGTGCCGGTCAGCCTGCCCGCCATGGAGCACAATGTCCTGACGGCGGCGGAGCCGGTGACGGCCCGGATCACCGCCCCGGCCCTGTATGTGACCCCCTACCGGGAGACCATTGTCTCCGCCCCGCCGGGCGTCTTTCAGACCCCCGCCCCCTATCAGTCCTTCCGGGTGGACACCGCCACAGAGGACAGCACCGTGACGTTTACCGACGGGAAAAATGTCACCCATTCCATCGAGTATAAAAGTCAGATCCCTCTGACCCCCGTTCTGAAAGCCGTCTGGCACGCCGGGATGTATGTCATGGCGGCGTGGTTCCTGCTTGCGAACCTCCGCTTCATGCTTCGTCTCCGCCGGAGCCGGAGACCCTACCCGGTGGAAAACTGCCCCTATCCGGTGTATCTGACGGCGGAGCTGCCCTCCCCCTGTCTGTTCGGCCTGTTTCACCCCGCCGTCTACCTGACCCCCGCCGCCGTGGAATCCCCAGAGACCCTGCGGCATGTTCTGATCCACGAGACCACCCACGCCCGCCATCTGGACCCCCTGTGGAGCCTGCTGCGGTGCGTGTGTCTGGCGGTGTACTGGTTCGACCCGCTGGTATGGATCGCTGCCATCGTCTCCCGCCGGGACTGCGAGCTGGCCTGTGACGAAGGCGCGCTGCGGCAGCTGGGAGAATCGGAGCGCATCCCTTACGGCCAAACGCTGCTGCGGCTGATCCCCGTGGCCGGACGGCCGGAAAGCCCCATGCTCTCCGCCACCACCATGACGGCGGGAAAGCGGGAATTGAAGGATCGCGTCACCCGCATCGCGGAGAACCGCCGCACCGTGGGCGTCGCTCTGCTGGCGGTGGTGACCGCCGCCGCGCTGGTATGCGCCCTCACCTTCACCGGGGCAAAGCCCTCCGTGCGGTCTCTGACCGGCGAGGAGCTGTCCGGGTACGCGCTGGCGTTCAACACCGCTGACCGCTGGCAGGACTCTGCCGGGAACGACTGCGGCCTCCGTCCCGTCCAGTTTTTGACCTCCGTCTATGACGATCCCACGAAGATCGATATGTATCATCTGTTTTACAACGGCGTTTCACCGGAACAGCCGGTTTCCGCCGCGGAACGGCAAGAGCTGGTGGACACCTGCTATGACGGCTATGACCCGGAGGTGGATCTCATCAAAATCACCGCGGAGCAGACGGATCACGTTCTGGTGCGCTGGGTCGATCTGACCCTGGCAGAAACCGACGCGCTGAATATGGGCAGCTTTGCCTATCTTGCAAATTACGATGCTTATTACCACTTCCACGGAGACACCAACGCCCCCGGCTCCGTCTGCTTCTATGCCGGAGAGTGCAGCGGCAATACCGTGACCCTTTACTACCAGCCGGAGCAATGCGGCGTGCATCTGGTGGACACCGCCGGATCCGGGGAGGAGGTCTGGGCAAAGGTTACGGCGGAACCGCAGTCCGGCGGCGGGCTCCGCATCCTCTCCAACCAGATCTGCGGCAGGCCGGATGACCTGCTGGGGGTGACCCGTCCCCTCACCGGGGAGGAGCTGGCCTTCTTCAACACGGAATTTTTCAATCACGACACGGATGCTGACGGCGTGGTGCGGGCCAATCCCCACAACCAGTTCCTCACCTGCCTGTACAACGTGCCCCAGGAGATCAACCTGTACGACCTGTTCTATGACGGCGGCGGAGTCAGGGAGGCGCCCAGTCAGGAGGAGCTGGAACAGCTGGGGGTGCTGGCGGAGGACGGCAGCCAGATCTGCCCCACCGACAAGTTCACCCGGGCGGATATGGACGCTTTCCTGCTGGAGAACACCGGTTTGACGCTGGCCCAGACCAATCAGGTGGATCTGGACGCCTTTGACTACCTGCCGGAGTATGACGCCTACTACCACACCCACGGGGACACCAATTACCGCTCCGTCACCTTCACCAGCGGCCAGCGGCGGGGCGATTATATCCAGCTCTACTGGAAGGATTTCTATTACGGCGGCGAGACCAACGAGTGCGTCACCCTGCTGGATCGGGGGGACGGGCAGTACTGGTTCGTGTCCCACCTGCTGCTGGACGGCGACGTGCCCTCCGCCTTTGCCTATCCGGATGAGGAGCCCTGGATGACCCTTCCCCTCAGCGGCCTGACGCCCTATCAGCCGCAGAAAACGACCCTGACCCGCCACTCCATGGACTGTGACCAGCGGGGGGCCGGATTCATCATTGACGGCACCGATGGCGGGGAATACTCCATCCGGATTTACCGCTCCACCGACGGCAATGTCTACGCGGCGGTGATGCAGTCGGAAGCCGCCGGACGGGACGGCATGTCGGAATGGGAAGCGGATGTGTTCTTCACCTTCCCCAACAACGTGGACGTCAGCAACGACGCGGAGAGAACCGATCTGTTCTTCTTTGAAGACCTGATGGGGTACAGCGGCTTCACAGTCACCTACAGGGACTACCTCTCCGGCGGGCCGGGGCAGGGTGGCCAGATCGGCGAAGTGACGGATTACTACTATCTGGACGGAGACGGCGTCCCCTGTCTGCTGGCCCATGCCAAGGGGGACGCCCAGCTCATCGACCTGGACGGGGACGGGGAAAATGAGCTGTGCGCCGCCTCCGGCGTTTCCGGGCAGTTCTTCTTCCTGCGGGACGGCCGGTATTACGAAGCCGACGTCAAGGCTCTTTTGCAGGACATCTGGCCGGAAATGAACTACTGGGATCACGCCAGCTGGGATCTCAACTACCGCCGCCTGGCAGTTTCCGGCTTTGTAACCATGCCGGAGTGGGCCACGGCGGAGCATCCCCAGCCCAACGCCGATTTCACCCGCTATCTCTACTACCGGGATGGGGCGCTGCTGGTCTACAAGCCCGATAAGGACAGCCAGACAGCGGATCATGTAGTCGGAACGCCCGATGTGCCGGAGCCGGTGCTGGCCGCCGCCAAGGCCGCCGTGCAGAAAGCCTATCAGGACTACAAAAACGGCGGATACGATTCCGGCGCCGACCTTGATGACTGGCGGGTGGAATATGTGGCGGAGGACTGGTACAGGGCTTATCCCAATGGAATGCTTATCGCCTATAACCTGAATTATGAGTATCATGCCCAAAAGCCCGCCAACGTCACGCTGGCCGGCGGGGCCTATGTGGACGAGGACGGCTGGCTCATGCCGGATTACCCCTACTGCCATTATCTTTTCTTCACAGAAACGGATGGACAGTACACCTTCCTGGAGGAATGGATGCTCAATGACGGCGGTCCCGGCTCGAAGGTATTTGACGCGGAGATGCAGCGCTGGGCGGTGGAACTGGGGTTGTCCTCCGTGGCGGATACCACGCCGGAGGAATTGCTGCACCAGCTTTATGACGGCATGGGCGGCCAATTCCTGACCCAGCTCAGCACCATGAGCGAAACGGACCGGCAAACCGTATGCCAGAAGCTGGATGTCATTTTGCAGGAGGGCACAGCGGAGCAGCAGAGCCTTTATTTGGATGCGGTGCAGACCATGGCGTGGTGTTCTCACTCCTTTGACGGCGCTCAGCGGGAGGCCTACGACTACTTTCTGGAGCATTCCGCCCGCTCGTCTCAGGCGGCTCAGCAGGCCCAGCAGATCATGGACGCGCTGGTGTCGGAGGGGACGATCACGCTGGAATACTGGGAAAACGGCTCTGTGAACACCCGCGCGCTGGACCCGACCCAAGGTGTGACGCCCCTGCGGGCCGCCGCCTTTTCCGACAGCTTTTTCTGGGCGGAGGCCGCCCCCATCGAGGACGGTGCTCTGCCGGAGCCGAAGCTGACCCTGTCCTCCCGGAACGGCGACATCACCGTTACCGTCTGGGGGCCTTGCCCGCAGGTATACTGCGTATATCAGGACCGAACCTACGCCTTTCTGGCAGCAGGCACCGCCACCGGCTTTGACGGCGATCGCCCCTTCACCTACCTGCGGAAATGGTATGATGACGCCAAAGCACAGTAATTGCCTTACATCTGCGGGCCCGAAATTTTTCTCCCGGAAAATTTAAGAAATACGCAACATTTCCGTTGGTCAAACCGTCTATAATGGTGAAGTGATATTCCGCGGTGAAAGGCCCTGTGCGCCGCCTTTCAAAAATACGCTCCCGCCGCCGCGGGAGAAAAGGAAGTATCTTATGAAACGTCTGTGTTCCCGCGCCGTCGTTCCCTTGGCGATGCTGCTTCTGTCCGCCGTCCTCTGCGTGTACGTCTACCGGATGCCGGAATCTGTGGCGGACCCGCTGCCGGTCCTCATGTATCACCACATGGTCCCGGACGGGCAGGACTGCAATGACATGACCGTGACCCCCAGCAAGTTCCGCGCCGACTTGGAGACCGTTCTGGCGATGGGCTATACGCCGGTGCTGCCCCGGGAATTGGCCGCCGGGGACGCCCTGCCGGAAAAGCCCATCCTCATCACCTTTGATGACGGCTACCGCAGCAACTACGATCTGGTGTACCCCATTTTGCAGGAATACGGCGTGAAGGCCTGCATTTCCATCATCGTCCTCATGCCGGATCTGCCTACGGACAACTTCTGCACCTGGAACCAGCTGCGGGAAATGACGGCCTCCGGTCTGGTGGAGATCGGCTCCCACAGCTACCGCCTCCACAATTTAGGCGGCGACGGCGGCAATTTTGAGTCCGGCGGGGCCAACGGCGTGGAGCGCCGCCCCAATGAGTCCGACGCGGGTTTCCAGACCCGCGTGCTGGATGACATCCAACTGAGCCATGACCGGATCGCCGGGGAGCTGGGCGGCGTCACCTGCTTCGCCTATCCCTTCGGCTGCTCCGACCCGGATGCCAAAGCCCTTGTGGACGAATTATTTCCTGTGACCCTGGTGACCACGCCCAAGTGTGCCGATCTGGCCAAGGGACTCCACGATCTGCCCCGGTTCACTGTTACCATGAAGACCGATCTGGGAAAGCTTCTGCGCTGACCATACATTGACTCCCGCCTGCGCTTCTACGCAGGCGGGCGCTTTGTTTTCAGCAGAAGTCATTTTTCCCTCGCGGTGTATTTTTTACTGCGGACAACTGTCATTCTTTCCCTTGACTTTTTGTCAGCAAAGCTTTAAAATAGTAAAGTAGCCTCCCTGTGAGGGGTTTGTTTCCCCCGGAAGTCCGGGATCAGATAGAAGCCGATAGCACGGGCCCCGATCCCGTGCGGTTTTTTTACGGCTGGATGGGAGAAAAACATGGAACACAAGAAAAACACCAAGAGCTTTGCGAGCCGCTGGGGCTTTATCCTTGCGTCCGTCGGTTCGGCGGTGGGCATGGCCAACGTCTGGGGCTTTCCCAATAAAATGGGCAGCAACGGCGGCGGCGCATTTTTACTGATTTATCTGCTGTTTGTTTTTATTTTCAGTTATGTGGGCCTTCCGGCGGAGTTTGCCATGGGCCGCCGTGCCGCCACCGGTACGCTGGGCGCTTACGAAAACGCTTGGGACACCCGCAGCAAGTCTGCCGGCAAAGTCGGCGGTCTGCTGGGCTGGCTGCCTCTGGCTGGCTCCCTGTGCATCGCCATCGGCTATGCCGTCATCGTCACCTATGTGCTCAAGGCTCTGGTGGATTCCCTGCTGGGCACACTGCTGACCACGGACACCGCCGCCTGGTTCGGTGCCTTCTCCTCCACCCCCTACTCCGTGATCCCCTATCACATCGTTGTGGTGGTGGGCACGCTGCTGACGCTGTTTCTGGGCGCCCGCAGCATTGAAAAGACCAACAAGGTCATGATGCCTGTCTTCTTTGTGATCTTCCTGATCCTGGCCGTGCGGGTGGCCCTTCTGCCCGGCGCTGCAGAGGGATATGTCTTTATGTTCACCCCCCGCTGGGAGGCCCTGACGAATCCCATGATCTGGATCTGGGCTATGGGTCAGGCATTCTTCTCCCTGTCCGTCACCGGCAGCGGCATGATCGTTTACGGTGCGTACCTCTCCAAGGACGAGGACGTGGTGGGCGTGGCCCAGCACACGGCCCTCTTTGACACCATTGCCGCCGTGGTAGCCGCCCTGGTTATTATCCCCGCCTGCTTCTCCTACGGTCTGGACGTGG
>ERZ831634.2574-NODE-2574-length-15459-cov-2.660218_pt1 | contig 15459 bp, 15 predicted proteins | sample MGYA00519953_ERZ831634 | MGnify/ENA primary metagenome ERZ831634 (study PRJEB31850, sample SAMEA3708718) | human gut metagenome | biome: human gut; feature: human-associated habitat; material: faeces | place: China | collected 2014 ... | reverse complement strand
TATTCCATCGCAGAACTTTCCGAATCAACCGGGCTTCCGCCCAGCACAATCCACCGGATTTTGCAGACATTTTGTGAAAAAAAATACGTGATCCGCGATGAACACGCGCACACCTACCAGCTTGGTCCCGCCCTCATCTCTCTCGGTCGGGCGGCGGCTGACAATGTGCGGATTCAGGATGCGGCGCTTCCGATTCTCAAGAACCTCTCCTACTGTACCCGTGAGGATTCCTATCTGATCATCCAGGTTGGCGACAAGGGACTGGTACTTGACAAAACGGACGGTCCGAACCACCTCAAGGTCGTCGAAGAATTTGGCTATGAGATGGATCTGCACTGCGGTGCGATCCGCAAAGCGCTTCTGGCTTTCCAGAGCGACGAATACATCCGCCGCTATCTGGACACACGCTTAACCCGTCCTGAGGCATTTCCAAAGGCGGATCCCGCAGAATTGGCAGAAGAACTCCGCACCATCCGTGAGAAGGGCATTGCCGTTTCCCACGGCGAATACGTCCCGGATGCAGTCGGGATCGGTGCTCCCATTTACGGTATTGACGGACGCATTTCCGCTTCGGTCGGAATCATCGCACCGTATTCCCGTATTGAAGATGACACACATCTTCTGCACCTGCAGGATCAGGTCCGCCACAGTGCGGCAGAATTATCCTATTATATGGGACATACATTTAAGCAGGAGAAATAAAGGAGATTTCACTTTATGATTAATAAACGCTTATTTTTAGCAGGCTTAACAACCGGTCTTCTCTCCCTCTCCGCCGCTTTCCCGGCGATGGCAGGAAGCTGGAAAAATGGAGCTGGTGACAATGCTGCCCGCTGGTGGTACGACAACGGTGACAACACCTGGGCGGCAAATGGCTGGCGCTGGATCGACGGCAACCAGGACGGCGTCAGCGAATGCTACTATTTCGACGCCGAAGGCTGGCTTCTAACCTCCACCACGACACCGGACGGCTACACTGTAAACGCAGACGGCGCCTGGACGGTAAACGGCATCGCTCAGAGCCGCCAGACCGCGGCTTCCAATGAATTCGATAACGAAAGCTGGGACGATTTCCAGAACAGCTCCTCCAAAAAGACGAAAAAAACAGCCACCAGCTCCAGCAGGACGCCAGATTCCGGAAGCTCTGACTCCAGCACCGGCTCATCCGAAGATTCTTCCAGCGATGATAGCAGCAATTCCAACGGAAGCTCCGGCAGCCACAGCAATTCCGGAAGCTCCGGTCCGTCCAAAGAAACCTCTTCTACTTCCGGAGACAAAAAGCCGGATGCTCCAAAGAAGAACTCCAAACAGGAACCAGGCAGCGGCTACCGCCAGGGGTCTGTGACGGATGAGCAAATTGCAAATAATAGTTCTTCTGACTCCACTAAGGAATAAATAAATGTATGCCGCAAGGCGCACCAAACAAACGCCCCCGCAAGAAAATCTCCTGCGGGGGCGTTTCTATCTCATCATTCAGTTTCCCAAACGAATCTTCTATTATTTCTGAAGTGCAAGAACGTCAGCGAATGCCTGAATAGCAGTGCTTGCCTGACCGAAGTCTCTCATCTGCTGGTCGATACCCAGTTTGATGTGCGGAACGCCTGCATCGTTCAGAGCTTTCTTCAGGTATGGATACTCCATCTCCTCCGGATCACAGAACTGCTGCATAAACAGTACCAGACCCTGAGCGCCGCTCTCTTTAACCATGTTAGCTACGAACTCACCACGACGGTTCTTGTCAGATTCCGGATCGTACAGAAGTACTTCGTAATCGATGTTAGCGAACTGTTTAGCCAGTGCTCTAACCGGATCCAGCTCGTCTTCCGGAGCGTCTACACGGAAGGAACGTGTCTCATGTGCTACATCATCTGCAGCGATAGCGATGTTGTTCTCTTCGAAGATAGAAAGCAGCTTCGGATTATCACAGATAATACCGGAGGTAACAACCTTGGTTCCCTTCCAGTCACAGACAGGAAGTTTAGCCAGCTCTGCGTTCAGCTCGTTCAGCTTTGCAGTGTATTCCGGCTTCTCCATGAAGTAGAATGCCTTCAGAACTGCGGAACGTTTGGTTGGTGTGATAACATCACAGTGCTCGTTAGCCAGTTTTACGAACTCACGGCGAGCTGCACGGCTCTTGTTGTATACAACGATAGCATCCTGGATGTCAGAATCAGTAATCTTTCTTCCAGCGATCTCTTCCAGATCAGCTTTTACATGGTTGTACTGATCGATACAGAACTGAAGACCAAACTCTTCGAAACGGTTCTGCGGATGAGCTAAGAAGATAACTTTCATCTTGTCGCCCATAGCTACACGGAAGTTCTGGCTCATCGGACGAAGAGTATCACAGATAGTAGGTGTGATAATACCGTCTAACTGATCCATAGTTCCATCCAGCAGCATCTCCAGAGCTAACTGAGCGATGGTGCAGTAGAAAGTAGCGCAGTACTCTTTTGCACGGCTGATGGTCTTAGTGTTGGAACCCCACATACCCATCGGAACGATACCAGCGGCATATACAAGCTCTTCCGGAGCGTAGTAAGGAAGAACACCAACTACTTTTTTGCCCTGAGCTTTATATTCAGCAAGCTGCTGCTTCGGAGTTGCAGCTTTTACCTTAAATTCTTCTAATAATGCGTTAACACTCATGGTTATTTAGCCTCCTTTGCCTGCTTATTTGCTTCCATTGCCTCAACCAGACCCTCTACACGAGTCTCGTACTGAGCAGCATTGAAGTTACGCGGGTCAGCCTGATCGCCGTCGAAACCAGCACACGGGATACCCAGGTCAGCAGTAAAGCGACGCTGCATCTCAGCCATGTAACCACTCCACGGTTTACAGCTTCTGTTGTAGTGAACCAGAACGCCATCTACCTTGTTATCACGGCAGATGCCTTCACGCCAGTCAACACCCTGCTCGATGCAGACAGAGTTCGGAGCTTTGTAGTAAGCACGAGCCATCTCATCGATGTTGTTGTAAACGAAACCGAATGCCGGAGCATATACAACGGCAGTAACGTTTACACCGTGGGTCTTCAGCGGTTTGAACAGAGCCGGCAGTTTCGGCCAGCACGGAATACCCTCGAACATAACACGGTATTTCTCCGGGAACGGAGTTGTGGTCTCACCCTTCTTAACTGTCTCTTCCAGGTCTTTTGCAAGTAATTCAAAAGCATCACCAGCAGCTACAGTAGCACGTGCAGTTACAACGTCTGCCATGTGGTTGAACAGGTCAAATCCACTGTATGGAGCCGGTTTGTACTGCAGGAAATCACAGACTTTCAGCCAAGCCTTAGCGGTACGGTTAGCGTTTGCACAAGCCTGCTCGAACTTCTTCTCGTCGAACTTCTTGCCTGTCAGCTCTTCCAGCTGTTTGATCGCTTTGTCGAACTGAGCGCGAACGTATTTAACATTCTCATCATGAACTTCTACTGTATTGTTGTACGGGATATCGATCATGATCAGCGGAATGTTGCACATACGAGCGATGTTCTCATACCATTTTGTCATACAGTTACAGATGTTGTTGCAGCAAAGAACGAAATCCGGCTGCGGAATACGCATCTGACGAATCGGAGAAATAGCCTCAAGACGTTTCTCTTTTTCCGGACCATCCGGGAGTTTTTCAATCTCAAGCAGGTTGTCCAGCTGCAGATACGGAGTCTGAGTCTTCGGATCCTTCTTCGGTTTTCCGTCTTCACCCATCACTACGTTGCCGTCAGCATCTTTTAATGGTTTACCTGTGCTCGGATCGATGATGTATTCACCAGTCTCCGGATCATACTTACGGGATACACGTACACCAGCTGCATATGCAAGGCTGATACGAGCGTAACCGCAGATATCGTTGTCATATCCAAGATCCTCAGCTGCCTGGCACATCAGCTCACCGTAACGGTTAGCTGCGATACCAGCTGCCTGGTTCTCCGGATACATAACGTGTAAATCAAATGCTGCTGCAAGCTCACACGGGAATTTGGAAGAAGACCATCCAACTAACTCGCCTCTTGCTTTGGCCTCACGCGCCTCTTTGTGTACGTCATCTACGACTTTACGAAGCGCAAGAACACCAGGACTAACTTGTTTTGCCATAATAATTATCCTCCATTCTTAAAAATTAACTTAGTTACTTCTGACGGCTGGCTACCTGATATGCCATCAGGGCTGCGCCAAGCGCGCCGTTATACTGTGTCAGCGGGGATGTACAAATCTTTACGCCAAGCTCAGCCTCAAGCGCATCTACTACGCCCTGGTTCTGAGCCACACCGCCTGTCATAACGACATCCGGCACTACACCGATTCGGTGGGCAAGACCCGTGACACGATGAGCCACTGAACGATGAATACCGGCAATAATATCACATTTATCCGTTCCCATCGACAACTGGCTTATAACCTCACTCTCTGCAAAAACCGTACAGGTGGAACTGATTCCTACCTGCTTCTTGGACATAGCGCCAAGACGGCCTAGATCACTTACCTCAACTTCGAGAACGCGAGCCATAACATCCAGGAATCTTCCGGTTCCGGCTGCTCACTTATCGTTCATCTGGAAGTTTGTCATGACACCGTCCTCAACGCGAAGAACCTTCACGTCCTGACCGCCGATGTCAATTACGGTATGAACCTTCGGGAAAAGGAAATAAGCGCCCTTTGCATGACATGACAGCTCACTCATCTGCTTATCGGCAATTCCGTCCATCAGAGATGTACGTCCATAACCGGTAGCCAGTGTGAATGCCATATCTTCTTTCTTGAGGCCTGCATCTTCCAGAACTGCCTCGATGGCACGGCTTGGACCGCTGGTACCTGCTCCAACGTCAATCAGAGACTTACCTACGATCTCCTTGCCATCCTTCAGGATGATACATTTGGAAGCTGTAGAGCCTACGTCGATACCTAAAGTGAAAATTTCGCTCATGATGTATCTTTTTCCTTTCAATACTGACTTTCTATGCCTGATTTTTGTTTCAACGATGTTTTGGCAGATCCGTGCTATCACATCGTCTCCACCCATCATAATACCACAAAATCAACTAAAAGTCGCTGTAAAATCTTGAAAATGTTATAAAATAATTCTTAACAAAACTATTACTTATTACTTATCTGCCTGAGTATACCAATAAATCGAGCAAAGGTTCCAGTTCCTTTGCCCGATTTATCTGCAAGCATCCGGCAAAACGGTTCATTTACAGTCATACAGACAAGCCGCTTCGCCAGAGCCTCACACTATTCACACTATCAATTTGTTACTTATCACTATTTACACTATCACTGTCAGCCGCGTACTTACGCGCCTTCTCTTTTTAAAATGTTATCTTAGCGGCACCTATCACAATGCCGTTTTAATTTGATAATTATTTACCGTAGTTGATGAACTCACGAGTAGATCTCGGAGCCAGCATCTGATGCATCGGGCAGATAGCCTGAGCATTCTGATAATAAGCCTCGGTAAATGCCTGGATGTACGGACGAAGATCGGTCAGATCTACGATCTCATCAACCATACCCTGTTTTGTACAATATTTCGGACGAGATTTATCTGTGTACATCTGGATCATAGCGTTCATCTTGTCGATGATCGGCTGAAGCGGCTCGCCAGCTTTTTTAGCTTTAACAAGCTTTCTGGAGTACATAGCGTTTGCAGCGGTCTCACCCGGCATTACGTAGTACTCGCAAGCACCTGTACCGATAGAGAATACGTTGGTGTTGTTGCCCTGCGGACCACCCAGAACGTAGTGAGCAGCAGCACTTGCCTTACGAAGAGTAACCTCCAGAGACGGAAGCTTAGCATTCTCGATAGAGTAGATCAGGGACTGACCTAAACCAAGCAGCTCTGCCTTCTCAGCGTCATCGCCTACATCGATACCTGTGGTATCCTGCAGCCAGATAACCGGTGTCTTATCACGAGCACACAGAGTAACGAACTCGTTCATCTTAATCAGACCCTGACGGTACAGCTTACCACCGATACCTACAGAACCCTGTTTGTACTCCGGATAGTTCATGAGTAAGCCCTGTACGTTAGCGATAACACCAACCAGAAGGCCGTTAACTTTTGCAAGACCAGCAACGATCTCCGGACCGTAGCCTTTCTTGTACTCGAAGAACTCACTGTTATCGAACAGACGGCCGATTACATCGTAGATGTCGTACGGACGTTTCTGGTTCATCGGGATGATGCTGTACAGATCCTCAGCCGGAAGCTGCGGAGCCTTCGGGCTGTCAACACGGAAGAACTCCAGGTTGAAGCACGGAAGGTAGTTGATGTACTTCTTGATTCCCTCGATAACGCCTAAATCATCCTCGTAAACTTCACGGAAGAATCCGGTCTCATCATAGTGGATCGGCACGGAACCCGGAGCCGGAACGTGATGTTTGCTGTTCTCGATCTGAGCGTTAACGATCTGCTCTGCTGCTTCCTCATCGATGTAACCCTTCGGGTTCATACCGGAAAGGATACCAGCGCCACCAACTGCCATGTTCGCATCTTTATGAGCGATCAGGATAGTCGGGGAAATGCTGTGGTAACCACCACCTGCCGGGTTGGTTCCGTAGATACCTACGATAACCGGAACACCAAGCTGGTTTAACTCAGCGTTGCGGAAGAACGGTGTACCACCACCACGACGGTTCGGGTATACTTTGTCCTGATTCGGGAACTCAACGCCTGAGCAGTTTAACAGGTATACTAACGGCAGATGCAGCATCTTAGCGGTATCTGCAGCACGGAGCAGGTTATCTGCCTGTCCCGGAACCCAAGCACCAGCCATCTTCTTGTTATCAGAAGCGATGATGTAAACCCATTTGCCATTTACACGGCCAAGACCATTCAGAACGTTAGTTGTCTGGAAACGGTTGTCTTCCGGATTGTAAAGGCTGTTTAACGGGCACCATGTACCTGGATCGATCAGGGCGTTGATACGCTGTGTAGCAGAAAGCTGTCCACGTGCGTTTAACTTCTCTTCGGTTGTGATACCAGCATCAAGAGCCTGCTTAATGGACTCATGGATGTCGTTCTCAACAGCCTTCAGTTCCTGCTCGTTTTCCGGATTCGGATTAACCAGAGCTTTACCAACGGTAGGCATATTCTGGAAATATCCTGGCATTGAATACATATTCATGTCTTCTTTTCTCCTTATAAAATAAAAAATAAAAATGGTTATAAATGAATTGCTTGCGGGACAGTTCGTCTCCTGTCCCGCCTGCAATCAGTAACTAATTAATCGACAGAAATGATATCTGTCTTGATTCCCTATGGAAGGCTAATTACTTAGTCTCCTTCGGAACTTTGATGAATGCCTGACCTGGGTCGATCTCTTCACGAATAACGCGGATGATCTCCGGATCCGGACCTTCCATCAGCTGAGCTCTGGAGGTATCGATCTCGAAACCAGTGTTCTCCTGAACCATTTCCGGAGAGGAGAATGGATAGTAGTAAGCCAGGTACATTCTCTTGGTCTCTTCGTCGAATTTCATGATACCAAGATCGGTAACTACCATCTGCGGTCCACGGTTGCCCGGAAGACCTGCTCTCTCACGTCCGCCAGGGCCGTCCATCCAGCCACAGCTTGTGATGTAGTCAACATGCTCCATGAATCTTCTCTTCTGGTGCTGCATCATGATGATGGTGTTGCAGAAAGTAGCGATTCCGTTTGCACCGCCAGAACCGGTGAAACGTGTGGTAGGTTTAACATAATCACCCTTACCAAAGATACAGGTAGAGTTAACGTTTCCGTACGGGTCGATCTGAGCGCCACCGATGAATGCGATCATACGATCAGCATCATGTAACCACTCATTAGCCTCGAAACCTACGAAACGAACGTTTGGCCACTGTACTGCACAGTGAGCCATGAAACGGTTGTCACCTACAGAACGCGGAACCTCGATCGGAGAACAATCCATAAGACCACTCTCTACGATCGGATGGCAGCTCGGGCAAACAACACGTTTTGCCAGGGATGCACCGATTAACGGAAGACCGGTACCAACGATAACGATCTGATTTTCTTTAATATTTTTTGCGATGGCGTAAGCCTGCATTTCCTGCTTTGTATACTTTGTATAATCAGCCATTTTAGATTTTCCCTCCCTCAATTAATGTCTGGTAGAATAGCCAAGATGCGGCTCATTCTTAAGGTTCATGAGGCGAGCGCCGCCCAGTACGTTGAGCAGATCATCCTGATCCTTGCATCCATATACATACTTCTGAAGGTAATCCTTGAAGGTCTCCGGAATCTTGGTGCCGTCAGCAGCATCTTTTGCAGCCTGTGCAGCAACTTCTGCAGCTTTTGCAAGCTTCTCATCTTCCGGCTTAGCAGCAGCAGCCTTAGCAGCTTTGTCTGCAGCCTTCTGAAGCTGTGCCTTAGCATCCTCAGCGTCAAGGTACTTGGAAGCCTTGTCGTACTCTTTCAAGCCCTTATCATCATCATCATAATAGCCGTAGCACTGTGCCGGCCAAGCACCGTACGGTGCACGAACAACGGCGTCTACACACTCACCAAAGATTCTTGTCTTGGTTGGGTCACGACGGATATACTCATCACTTACGATCTCCTCGCAGGTAACGATACAACGTTTTGCAGCTACAGCGATATCTACGTCATGGAACTCATCACCATCGATGATACAGGTTCCATCCGGAGATGCCTGCTGAACATGGATGATAGCGCAGTCAAGCTTCGGAACCGGAACAGCCAGCAGCTTCTCGCCTGGCTCAAGCGGGTTCTCGATCTCTACGCATTTCAGGTTGTCAACACCTTCCATGGTTCTTCTCTTCTCTTCGCTGATACCCCAGAACTTAACAAGTCCGGAGCCCTGCATCATACGTACCGGCAGGTACGGAAGACCCAGAGATGCAGCATGAAGCTGAAGCATCAGAACGTCCTGAGAATAATCCTCATATGTAAGCTCACCCTTCTCGATAGCTGCACGGAAACGACGAGCTACGTTGGTGTAACCAGAGTTTGCAGTATAGCAGTTGATGTAGGCTCTCACACGGCCCTCACCGATTAACGCATCCCAGTCACCACCTGCCGGGCCAGACCAGCCTACAAAACCAGTTTTACCCTGACGAAGGATCTCGTAAACTGCTGCATACGGTTTACGGTTTGTTGTAAATCCGCCGAGACAAAGTACATCGTTGTCACATACATACTTTTCTACGGCATCGTGTAAAGACATTACTTTATTAGCCACAATAAAGCCTCCTTTAAAAAAATTTTCTATAACTACCTATATAAATAAGTAAAAACGGGATCCGGTACTTCCGGCGCTGCGGTCTTTCGCAGGCCAGATGCAGCCAGATCCCGGCTGCAACAGCCAAAAATCAATATTCGATTAACCGAAAATCAGCATGAAGAAACCTGCTGCTACGGCAGAACCGATAACACCTGCTACGTTTGGTCCCATAGCGTGCATCAGAAGGAAGTTGGTCGGATTCTCTTTTGCACCAACTGTCTGAGAAACGCGGGCAGCCATCGGTACAGCAGATACACCAGCGGAACCGATTAACGGGTTGATCTTGCCGCCGGTTACAGCGCACAGCACCTTACCAAGGAGAACACCTCCGATGGTAGCGAATGCGAATGCAAGCAGACCCATGCAGATAATAGCGATGGTCTGAACACGCAGGAAGATCTCGCCGTTTGCGGTTGCACCTACGGTAGTACCAAGCATGATAGTTACGATGTTGCACAGTGCGTTCTGAGCTGTATCAGAAAGACGCTCTGTAACACCAGATTCACGAAGCAGGTTACCAAGCATCAGCATACCAAGCAGCGGAGCTACGGACGGAAGAAGCAGGGAGCAGAACAGTACTACGAATACCGGGAATACGATCTTCTCAACCTTGCTTACCTTACGGAGCTGCTTCATAACGATGGAACGCTCTTTCTTAGTGGTAAGAAGCTTCATGATCGGCGGCTGAATCAGCGGAATCAGCGCCATGTAGGAGTAAGCGGCAACGGCGATCGGAGCAACCAGATCCGGTGCCAGGTTGTTAGCTACATAGATAGCGGTCGGACCGTCTGCACCACCGATGATACCGATAGCAGCTGCCTCACCTACTGTAAACAGACCAGTTGCGTTAGCCAGCATGAATGCAATGTAGATACCGAACTGAGCAGCTGCACCAAGCAGAAGGCTCACCGGGTTTGCAATCAGCGGACCAAAGTCTGTCATGGCACCTACTGCCATGAAGATCAGACACGGGAACAAACTGGACTTAACACCGCCGTAGATGATACGCAGAACACCTGCGGTATACCACGGCTCGCTTTCCTTCATCAGGTCAGCCAACGGCAGGTTTGCCAGGAACATACCAAATGCAATCGGAAGCAGAAGAAGCGGCTCGAACTGCTTTTTAATTGCCAGGTATAATAATACAAAAGCAATGAGAATCATTACACAGCTTCTCCAGGTCAATGCTGCGAAACCCGACTGTGCAAGAAGCTCTTTTAATATTTCAAAAAAGTTCATTACCTAACCTCCTAGTTCAGAGCAACCAGAGCAGCTCCTGTATCAACAGAATCGCCAGCCTTAACAAGGATCTTGCTGACTGTACCGTCTGCCGGAGCAACGATCTCAGTCTCCATTTTCATGGCTTCCATAATAACTACTACTTCGCCAAATTTAACTGCCTGTCCTTCAGATACCTTGATGTTCAGGATTTTACCTGGCATTGGAGCTTCTACGGTAGTTGCGCCCGCCGGAGCTGCTGCCTTCGGAGCCGGAGCTGCTGCCGGTGCCGGAGCTGGAGCCGGTGCTGCTGCAACTGGAGCCGGAGCCGGTGCTGCCGGTCTCTGTACCGGTGCGGATGCCGGAAGAACCGGAGCTGCCGGAGCTGCTACACCATTACGATCCAGAGATTTGTAAGCTTCTAATTTTTCTACTTCAACTTCGTATTTCTTTCCATTGATCGTAGCAACATATTTCATAATTCTTTACGTCCTTTCGAATGTTTATCATTACTGTTCACACATGTGTGCCCAGTAATGGGATTTTGCCGATGCTTTGTATTCCAAATCGGCAAAGCCTGCGAGGCGTGATCCGCTATGTCCATAGTATAAAGACAGGAGAGAGAAAAGTCAACACTTATGCGCGTTAAAGTTTAAAAATTTAAAGCAATATATTAACGGGAACGATCAATTCCTACTTATCAAGCGAACTCATCGATCGATCGCAAAGGTGTGCAAAGAATTGTTAAAATAATATCATATAGATTTACAGGAAAGCAGTCTTATTCCTGCATTTCACACATCAATTTTTACCATTCATACACGATTTTGTGCAGTTTGCACGAACCCCATTGTATCAGGGTTATGTTTACGTTAAAATTTAGACATGAAATGTGAAATATTTATAAAGAATATGAAGCATTTGAAAAGTGGGTATGTAATGATCCGGGTGGGACCGGATCGTTACGGGTAAACAAAAAGAAGGAGAGGTAAACAGTATGAGATTAGTGAAGAGAATCACAGCAGCAGCTATGGCACTCACAATGACAGCAGCTCTTGCAGGATGCGGCAGCAGTTCCGGCAGTACATCTACAACAGCAGCAGCTGACACAACAGCGGCAGCCGTAACTGAGAAAGCGGCGGATGGTTCCAGCGCAGAGGCGGGCAGCACATCCGTGAGCATTGACAGGGCGAAAGAGTTTGTCACAGTCGCAACCGGTCCTACGAGCGGTATCTATTATCCGATCGGCGGTGCATTCGCAACCGCATTAGGAAATGCAGGATATAAGACATCCGCACAGGCAACCGGCGCTTCGGTTGAGAACATCAACCTGATCTTAAACGGTGAGGCAGAGCTTGCAATCGCAATGCAGGACTCCGTCGTACAGGCGTATGAGGGCTTTGGTGCGTTTGAGAAGGCAGAGCCGGATCTGAGAGCCATGATGAGACTCTGGCCGAACTACGTACAGCTCGTAACCGTAGCAAGCACAGGCATCAAGAGCGTTGAGGACTTAAAGGGCAAGAGGGTCGGTATCGGTGCTCCGAACTCCGGTGTTGAGTTAAATGCGAGAATGATCTATGAAGCATACGGCATGACATATGAGGATAGTGATGTTGACTACTTATCCTACGGCGAAGCGATCGACCAGATGAAAAACGGCCAGTGCGACGCGGCATTCGTTACCTCCGGTCTTCCGAACGCAACCGTCAGCGAGTTGGCATTCAGCTACGATATGGTGATCGTTCCGATCGACGGCGAAGGCAGAGATAACCTGATCGAGAAGTATCCGTTCTTCTCCGCAAGCACGATCCCGGCCAATACATACAACAACAAAGAGGACGTGGAGAGCGTATTCGTTTACAATATCATGCTTGTAAATAAGGACGTATCCGATGACATGGTCTACGATATGCTTGACTGCATCTTCTCCGACGATGGAATCGCTACCATCAAGGCATCCCACAACACAGCAGACAAGAACATCGATGTTTCCTTCGGTGTTGACGATGTAAAGATCCCGCTTCATGACGGTGCTGCGAAGTGGTGGCAGGATCACGGTTATGAGACTCCTGAGAACTAAATTAAAAATCCTGATTCCGGTTCTTCTGGTAATCACAGCAATCTCTGCTGCCGTGTTCGCACGGCAGCAGAAAAAAATTCTGGTAATCGAAGAGCTTGAAACCGGAAATGTTTACCGGGAGATTCCGGTAAAGACCGGTGACGAGCTTTCCTTCCAGTGGGAACATTCCTTTGAGCATATTCCGTGGTACGAGTATTACGAGATACAGAAAGACGGAAACTTCATCCTCCACACTATCGCGGTCGCGGGCTTCGGTGCCGGGATCCCGGCGGAGATGGACTGCAAATACCGCTACGAAGACGGACTCGTCTACATGGATGAGATCGAAAGCGTCTTTCCACAGTTCAACTGGATCAATTCCCAGACAGCCCTGAAGAATATCAAGGTGAATGGCGAGCTCCTGATTCAGGGCTCTGACATGCCGCATCACGTAAAAATGGTGCTGAGGATCCGGAATGGTTTCGAAAAATAAGAAAAGGAAACTGCTGAAGAAACACCGACAACAACTCTGACAACGAAGGGAAGGGAAATCTGTATGAGCGAAAAAGAGAAAAACATCGTCCCCAGTACAGCGGAAGCAGAGATGAGCGAGGAAGAAAAACAGAAACTCCTCGAGCAGTTTGATAAAGAGAGCAAGACGAGAAAGTTCGGATCCCCGGTATTAAAGAAAGCTTACCGGGTATTCGCGATCATCGTTACCTTATATCATCTGGTTTTCGCATCCGGCCTTTACATGCCGGAAACATTAAAGCATCGTTCCATCCATGTCGGCATGATCCTGATCCTTGCCTTCATGCTTTATCCGGCCACGAAAAAAGCGAGCCGCAAAGTGATCGCGTGGTATGATTATGTATTTATTGCATTGTCAGCCGCAGTTCCGATCTATATGTGCGTAGATTATGTAAACATCATCAACCGTGCCGGAAAGCCGGACATGATGGATGTCGTGATCGGTACACTCTTAACCCTGGTCGTTCTGGAGGCAACGAGACGTGTCTGCGGCATGGCTCTCCCGATCATCTCCATTATCTTTATGATCTACAGCTTAATGGGGACAAAGCAGGGACTCATCCCGATCGATGTCCCGGGCATTTTCCTCCACAGAGGATACACATGGCAGAAGTTAATGAGCCACTTCTTCTCGAACACGGAAGGTATTTACGGATCGTCAGTCAATGTTGCGTCCACCTACATCTTCCTCTTCATCGCCTTCGGTGAAGTCATGAACAAGTGTGGTATGGGTCAGTTCTTCAACGACTTCGCGAACGCCATCGCGGGCGGCACAAAGGGCGGTCCGGCAAAGGTAGCGGTCGTTGCTTCAGGTCTTCTCGGAATGATCAACGGTGCAGCCGTAGCCGTCGTTGTTACGACCGGTTCCTTCACGATCCCGCTTATGAAAAAATCCGGCTATGACGACGAATTCGCAGGCGCCGTTGTTGCGACCGGTTCTGTCGGCGGACAGCTGATGCCGCCGGTTATGGGTGCTGCCGCATTCATCATGGCAGATACGCTCGGCATGAAATACAATGAACTTCTTTTATCCGCGATCATCCCGGCAGTTATCTACTACATGGGCATCCTGTTCCAGATCCAGATGAGGGCTGAGAAGATGGGAATGCAGGGAACTCCGAAGGATCAGCTTCCGAAGATGTCCCAGGTCATGAAGGAGTACGGTCATCTGGCACTCCCGATCATCTTCCTCGTTTACATGCTGTTCTTCTCCGGAAAGACGGTTATCATGGCTGCGTTCTATACGATCGTATTCACGATCATCGTGGCGCAGTGCAGAAAGAATACGAGAATGACCTTCCAGGATATTCTTGATGCGATGGTAGCGAGCGCGAAGTCTACCGTATCCGTAGCGATCGCCTGCGCCTGCGTTGGTATCATCGTTGGTTCCTGCTCGATTACAGGTTTCGCCCTGAATATGGCAAATACCATCATCAGCATCGGCGGAAAGAGCCTGATGTTCACACTGGTATTCACAATGATCACCTGCATGATCTTAGGTATGGGTCTTCCGAGTATCCCGTCCTATATCATTACATCTACGATCGCAGCTCCGGCTCTGGTACAGCTTGGTATCCCGGCCCTGGTTGCCCACATGTTCTGTTTCTACTTCGCAATGTTCGCAAACCTGACACCGCCGGTTGCCCTTGCAGCTTTTGCGGCAGCAGGTATCGCAGGCGGAAGTCCGATGAAGACAGGATGGGCATCCGTAAAGCTTGCGCTTGCAGGATTCATTCTTCCGTACATGTTTGTATACAATACAGACCTTCTGCTGCTTGATACTCCGCTTGCAAAAGCGATTCAGGTTGCAGTAACTGCTGCAGTTGGTGTATTCTTAATCAGTACAGCAGTCGAAGGCTTCCTGTTCACAAAGGTCAACATCGTATTGAGAATTGCCAGCCTCATTGGCGCTTATCTCCTGATCGACAGCGGTCTTGTGACAGATATCGCAGGTATCGTGATCTGCGCAGTTGTATTCGTATTCCAGAAAGCAGCTGCAAAGAAGAGTGCACCGGCGGCAGCGTAGACCTTCATAGATAACCAGTGAACACACAGGGACTGCTGCAGAAAATTTACTGCGGCGGTCCCTGTTTTTCTATATGTGTCTGTTAGAACACACCGGGTCAGGCGTCGGACAGTTGTGATCCATGCTGCGCGCAGATTGCAATAACCACTGCGGACAGATATAGAAAAACAGGGATCGTCAGAGACAGGAGGAAACAACATGCTGCTTGATGTTATTTACAGTATCTGCTTTAACATCTGCCTATTGGTAGTGCTCGCCTTCATGATGACGAAGATGGACTTTGTCCAGAGACTTCTATTAAATGAAGAGGGCGGAAGTGAGGAAGGAAGAGGGGAGAACGTCTGGCAGAGACTCTGGGAAAAGGTGCTTCTCGGTGTAATCTT
>ERZ831634.2572-NODE-2572-length-15465-cov-4.232187_pt1 | contig 15465 bp, 17 predicted proteins | sample MGYA00519953_ERZ831634 | MGnify/ENA primary metagenome ERZ831634 (study PRJEB31850, sample SAMEA3708718) | human gut metagenome | biome: human gut; feature: human-associated habitat; material: faeces | place: China | collected 2014 ... | reverse complement strand
AACGCAGCGTAGCAGCGCTACGCTAAGTGGAACGACCGGACGCCAGAAGGAAAAAAGGCGTGAGCAGATGGTGCAGGTGAATTTGGAAATAGTATAACATGTCTCGAACACACAATATATCTCTTATTCCCACAACAGCTTACAGTCCGCCACATCCACAAGGCTGTCCATAAACACCTCATGCAGACGCTCTGCCACCTGCTTCTTCGTCACGCCTTTCTTCAGCACGACCTGCAAAAAGCCACCGCCGCCTGCGCCGCAGACCAGCCGGCCATCAATCAGCTCCTCAATGCTGCTGAAGATCTGCTCGATCAACGTGTTGCTGCTTCCGGCATCCACCTTCTTACTCAGCTCCCAGTGGTAATCCAGCAGCTTCGCAAACCCGTCCACGTTGCCGCGCTCCAGTTCAAACCGCATCAGCGCCGCCACCTTCTGGATCTCCTCCAGCGCAAACACACTGTCCGGCTCATTGCCGGCATACCGTCCAATCACGTCACGGAGCAGGTTTCTTGCCAGCCTGCGCTGACCGGTGTAGATCAGGCAGAAACGCTCGTCCAGTTCCTTCTTTGCTTCCTCCGGAATCTCCACATGTACCACCTTCAGCTTCTGGTCAATCCCCGGCATGGAAGTGATGTACTTCAGCCCCGGTGTAACGCCGCCCACCTGATCCTGCCAGCCGCCTCCGGTGGACATAATCTGCTCCATGGCCAGTACATGGGAATACAGGTCTTCCTCTGTATATCCGATCCCCATGAACTCAAACACCGCCTTCACACAGGCAGCGGAAAGGATCGAGGAGGTTCCAAGGCCGGAACCCTTCGGCACGTTTGTCACTTCCGAATGCATCACAAAGCCGCCGCCCAGACGCTCCAGTATCTCTTTCAGATTATGCCCTTTCATCGGAATGATCCCGCAGGCAAGCAGACATGCCTTCTGCAGGGCAAAGGGATCAAACGGATCTCCGGTGCGCTGTAACTCACCGATCTCCTCAAACTCCCCGTGTACATCCATATCACGGCTGTCAAAGACCACCTTCGGCTCATCCATGCGTTCCAGCTTCACCACCACCGGCTTCTCACCGTTCAACAGGATCGCCGCATTCAGCACCGTACCGCCATGCTCATTGCAGTACGGAGGGGTATCGCTCCATCCGCCGCCCCAGTTCACACGCAGCGGCAGTTCCACGGTATGGGCATCCTTCACGATGTGTGCCTTCTCATTATAGCTGAGACTGCGCACCGTAGCCTCCAGCACTTCCGACTGGATGGTCCCAAAGCACTTCTGTATCTCGTTCTCATCCTCCAGCACCACACCAAGATAATAATGCAGGCGGAGCTTCTCACTGAAATCCGCCCTTGCAAGGCGCTTTTCCAGCCAGTGTCTCTGAATCTTCGTCAATGCCTTACGCTTCGGAAGCGTCTGTGCCGGTACCTGTCCGCGGATTGCTTTTGCCAGTTCATCCATCATCACAAGGTCTGCCATGCGGCGATTCCATGCGATGATGGCATCCGGGTCAGCCGCATTGAAGCCGGAACACAGCGACTTGCGCGGACTCTCTTTCCAGTCTCCCAGCCTGCCTTCCCCGGTCACAAGCGCATACAGGTTCAGCGCCGCTGCTACCGCTTCCCTCACGGTGTCCTTCTCCGGATAAAGCTCTGCCGTCCAGAGGGTATGGTTTTTGCCATCCCAGAGATCCGTACCGAGCTTTTCTGCCACCTCATCCAGATCTTTGCCAAACAACCGGTTCTCCTTCGGATTATCCTGCACGCCAAAGATGCGCACGACAAACTTCCCGTCACGCTGTTTCAGCCCATGCAGAACCACCCCGTCCGGGATCACCTCATCGTGGATGTCCACAAAGGAAAGGACACAGTTGTTCCCCACCTTTGCATGGCTGTGGACATAGGATACCTCCAGATAGCAGTCCTTCCCAATGGAAGCCCGGCTGCTCAGCACGCTGTTATACCCGGCTGTGCTGCCGCTGATGCTGCTTGCCACACGGCTGCTCCAGCCAAGGCTGGCATACGCATCCACGCCGCCGCACATCAGTGCCAGGATCTCCTTTGTCGTGCCAAAGTGGATAAACTTCGCCGGGGCCAGACGCAGCAGCTTCATCCGGTAAGGACGAAGCACCTTCCATACCTGTCCCCTCGCTTCTGTCAGTTCCTCGCAGAATTCCCCTTCCGGCTTTTCCAGATAAAACTGCTCCAGCGTAGAATCTTCCGCTAACGGATAGAGAAAATCCGCATACAGGGACAGACGCACCGTCCCGTTGACATACCGGTCATACCCTTCCTCTGTCCCGATCAGGGAATACAGCGAATCCATCATGGCGGTGCTGAAGATCAGCGCACCGGTGTCAATGTCCACACAGCCTGCCTCATTCACCGCACCGGCCTTTCGCAGTTCCTCCTCCGACTTCTTCTGGAGGCAGCATTTCACGTTGCCGCCTTCCCCGTTCACATACACACCATGGTTCTTTCCGACTTCCACGCGCTCCTTAAAGGAGATTGCCGCCGCACCGACATTGTTATAGTCGATCTGCAGCGGATTAAACAGAAGCAATACATCCCCGGACAGCAGCACCATCCCCTCACGGATCCGGGACGGGACCGAACTCATGCAGATCATGAATTCATCGAAAAGCGTAGAACTGCGGCCATCCGGCAGCTGGTGTGGTACCGGCGAGAACAGTTTCCCCAGTGCGGAATACTGCGGCACACGTTTGCTGTCGCCACCGGAATGGATGACCAGAACGCGCAGCTTCCGGAAGTCCCCCTCCTGCTCATGGAGATACTTTAACACCTCCAGCGTCGCCCCGCCGGAACCCACACGCTCGCCACCCCGATCCGGGATCGCTGCAAACCTTGTCCCTGCCGGAAGATACTCCTTGCGCTCTTCGATCTGCCTGCGGAACCCTTCTGCCTGCTGGTCATTGGATGCCGTTAGGATCACATAATCCCATCTGGGGAAATTTTTCAGTTTCACGGAACGATTATAATCATCCCAGCAGTCCTGATATGCCTGGGATAAAAACATTGAATATAAGCTCTTCATATTTTCTTCTCTCCTCTTTTTTCAGAATTTCCAGCCATCCTGCCGTTTCTGTGTCTTTTCCTTTTCAAAAAAAGCACAGCGATTTCTCGCTGTGCCTCCATGTCACCACTGTTTCCGATATTCGCTTGGACTGATTCCTTCTACTTTGCGGAACATCCGGCTGAAGTAGTTTGCATCTCCCATGCCGACCGCAACACCAACTTCATCCACAGTCATATCTGTGAAGCGAAGCAGCTGCTTGGCTCTGGTGATCCGCTTTGAGATCAGATAGTTATTGACCGTTGTTCCGTAAGTCTCCTTGAAGATTTTGGACAGATAGAACTTGTTAATAAAGAACTTTTCTGCCAACTCTTCCAGCATAATTTTCTCCGTATAATGTTCCTCCAGATACTCCTTTACAGCTGCCAGTTCCATTCTCTTCCGGCTTATTGTCGCACTCTCTGGATGCCAAGACTGCTCCATCAGGAGCGTCAACAGCGTCCCCAGCTTCTCATTGATCCGCATATCCCGGATGTAATCGGATGAGGAAGCTAAGTTATAAAGCTCTGTAAGTAAATCCGTAAATGGCTTGATATCCGCCGGGTGGAACACCGGCCGACCGCCGCGCTCCTTGTATTTCTCATACACAGCCGGAAGGGATGGGGCATAGAAGTGACACCATTGGAGAGACCAGAGGTCATCCGAGGTAGAATGACTGTACGCTTTTCGGCAGTCTATGAACACACAATCGCCTGCGTGCAATTGATAGGTCTGCCCCTCGTAGGAAAGTTCACCTTCGCCAGACAGAACGATGAAACACAGGAACGACACCAGATTCTCTCTCTGAGATATATGCGGGTGAACAGCCTGCAAAGAGCCGACCTCCTGCAGATGGAGCAACGATGTCCGGGCAAAGGTTGATGGGGTGTAAATGATTCGGGAGGAACTTACGGAAGAAGATTGTGGGTTGAATAGTTCTTGGTCCATGAGCTGCTTCTTTCCCATTTTCGTCACATCTCACTCAATTCGCATTATATCCGAATTTCCTGCTTTGTAGAGTTTCCTTCCACCAGCTTTCTCTTTCGAGAATTACGCTGTCATCCACTTTTGCATTATAATTTTCAAGAATGGAATACTGGAAATTTCTCTTTATGTAATCAATGCCTTCTTTATTTACCAGTTCAATCAGTTCTTTATTGCCGCCATGCCCTGAATCAATATAGTTTGCCCATCTCTGCAGCAGCATCCCGTTGTCGCTTGTAGCCGAGCCGACATATAATTTTCCATTACTTCTATCAGTAATTAGATAAACCGCTTTCTGATTCTGCAAGGCTGCCATCCAGTCCTTCTTGTGCTGTTTGATGATAATTTCAAGTTGCTCCCAAGTAAGCCTTACCTCATCGTATCCCGGAAAATCGTAGCCATCAAATGCAGCTGGGAGAAGCTGGTTCACTAACAGTTCATCACATACATTTTTATAGTAAATCCCCTGTGCTTGAAATGTCTTATGAAACTGTATGATCAATCTTCCATAGTAGGGTTTATACTCCGGCAGTTCATCTCCGTCATAAGATATTCCACCTACAATATTAAGATCCTTCGTAATTTTCTTTATCGTGGTCAAAAGCCACTTATCCCAGCCTATTTTCAAAAAACAAACTGCAATCTGGCCTTCATAGAAATAACGTCTCTGTTCTCTCCAAAACAACCACCGTGTATTTACAATATCCGGATTCTTTCTATAAAGATCCAGCGGATCTTCATCCGGGCTTGGCTGATTAAATTTTATTTTAACTTTGTCCATATCACTTTGCGGAATACGCAAAAGATCATCTATTTTTAATGGCATAAAACACTCCTTCTTTTTAGGATACCGCTTATAATTGCGCCCAAACCATCCACGTCATCCCCGCTGACCAAAATTTTCGAGAAATAGCGCAATTCAAGCGCACTGTTTGTGCGCGAAATAAACCTCGTTACACAACCTTCATTCGATTGCGAGCAAGGTATAAATTCGCAAGTGCAAACAGTGTGCAGCAATGCTGATGCAGTTCTTCCCGTCCTCGGAATCGTGTTTTGCAAAAATGAAAAATTCTCTTTATCACGCAAAACATATGTTCTACTTTGGAACGAACCGAGGATTTCGCATGTTCGATTGCCTTGAGCAGCTCGAACTTTTCGCCGCTTGCTTTCTTCAGCTGCGACGGACTCCTGTTGATTTGATACCGGATTGGCTTTCCTTCATTGTTGACAAGAACTGCATCATCCTTCTTTTCTGCACCCAGATACCCGCTGTCCGCATCCACGCCGATGTGCTCCTTGTAGCCGAAGTACCACTGGTTGCCCTTTTTGACGGAATGAGCTTCCGGATCACGCTGCTTTTCCTTGTTTTTCGTCGATGAAGGCGCGGCTATCAGCGTCGAATCCACAATCGTTCCCTTTTTCAGCATCCGATTGCACTTCTGCAAACTTTCGACCACATTCGTGAAAAACGCTTCGCCAATCTGATTCCGTTCGAGGATATGCCGAAAACGCCCGATGGTATCGCCATCCGGCACCTGATTGCTGGAGTCCACACCGCAGAACTGCGAGAACGCACGGCTGTCGATGATTTCATTGCGCGCCGCGTCATCCGCGAGGTTGTAGAGGTGCTGCAGCACATAGATTCGGAGCATCAATTCCAAGTCGTAGGGCTTATTGCCGCGCTCTCCTTTGTAATAGTGCGGCTGTACGATCCCGACCCATTCCGACCACGGAATCAGTTTCTCCATGATTCCCAGAAACTCTTTCTTCTTCGTTGTTGCCTGCCCCAGCTCGTCGCTGATTAGGCCCATCGTCAATTGCTTCTTCACCTCTTTATTATACCTCTTTCACGACCTTTTTGCTGTTCTTTCTTTGTGCGGGATTGCCCTTATATTTAATGCGGCAAAAACTACTTCATTCAAAGAACAATCGGAGAAAAAGACATATTCCGCATTCCTTTGGCTATTGAGAAATAAGGATTTTCGCCCATTTCTTTTTGGCGACGGTCTTGTAAATTTTTGCGTTACAGCAGGGATCAGTGTAGCGGTTCCGTTCATCATTACGAATGCTCTTGGGATTTCTTCTGGCAGTTATGGGATAATCACCGGATGCCTCGGCTTTGGCTCTGTTTTAAGCGCCTTGTTCCAAACTAAACATCCTTGTAAAACGGAGCTTAAATACCCATATGTTAAAGAAGGAAGCCTTGGATTCATAATGCTATTGATTAGTCTTATTGCGCGGATTCCATATCATCATATCCTCACAGTTATGGCTTTTTGCATACTTGAGTTTATCGTTGGTTGGCTAAGCGTAGCAATCAACATCAAGACAATTACAACAATCCAAATATTTGTCCAAGATGACCTTCGTGGCCAAGTTATTGGCACTCTGACAGCAGTATCATATAGTTTGATACCTATATCGCTGCTTTTGGCTGGTACAGCTGTTGACATGGTGGAATCTTACGTTATCCCGCTGATTTGCGGCAGTCTGCTTGTTGTGTTGCTCGGATGTATACGTCTGTTGGACTTGCGTGCAAATAAGTTGCCGACAGAATAGGGTTATGAATACATTTTCTTAAACCATCAGGCAGTAATATGCGCTTGCAAACAGCAGCACATTCGCTGCTGCGGATATTCCACGCGTGATTTTCAAGCCGTACACAGAGGTGCAGCATACGGCAAAATAGGCAATGTTCTCAACGCCCCACAAAAGGAACAGGCGCGGTGAAAAAGCGGAGTACAGAAAGCCGACAGCAAGGGTAAGCAGCAGGTTAATTGCAACTGCGTTCAAGCCGTAGGACAGGATAATTTGCTTCGTTGCAAATGGAAGCGACAAGCCCAGCAAGCGTTTGTCCGAAACGGCTTTTACCTGTTGAATCAAAAGCTGGTGAAGCGTACTGAAAACCGTTGCAGCACAAAATCCGGCGATGCCCTTCGTTATGGAAGGATTCTCAAGCAGCGGGACAAAGGTCAGTAAATCCGTTCGCCACACAAGCCACCCGGCGAACAAAAGAAGCGCCAGCAGAATCAGTATCCTTTTCTGCATCCGCAGGATCTCAAGCAGGCTCTTCATCCACAGAGCGGTACGCTTCGTTGGTTTCCAATGATGGAGCATTGGGGCGCTGACATAGGACGGGCGATTTTCTTCCGCCATTTGTCGCATTTTCACATAGTCGTTATGGCTTAACGCCGTTGCAGACATTTCAAGAAACTGCAACCGTTCAAAATACTTCGGCAGATTCAGGCGCAAAACACGCTGCGCATAAAGCCAGAGAGCGCACAGCGAAGCAGCCAACAATGCGATGGAGAGGAACGAGTGCAGTATCAACAGGACGGAGCATACTGCGAAAATCGGGAGTGACAGCCACTTAGCTTTGCTCTGTAAATGGTAGAAAATCCACGAAAGAAAAGAGCAGTTGCAGCCATAGAGCGCAAGCAGCCCAAACAGCTTTCCGAGCGCAGCATCAAACAGAAAACCGCTTAGAATAAAGGATAATACTCCCGCGATGAAAATCGAAAGCAGAACTGACAATCCCTGTTTTCTGCAAAGCACTTTGTAAAACTGCTTTGTATTGTAGGTCAACATCACCGATGCGGCTTCCATTCTGAACACGGGCGTCCGGTTTAGAAAAACACGGAACAGGTTGATTGTCACCACGGCCAGCAGAACATAGAGAATCCCTTGCGAAGAAACTGCCGTTCCGCGTCCGGCTTTAGCAACCACAAAAATGAGTTGATATGCAAGTGCGACCCCGACAATCAAAAAGCCCAACAGGGGTTGCCACGCATGACGGAGCGTTCCCTTCATAAGCCGCAGCTTGTTTTTTAAGAGCAGAATTTCAGCCTGACATTTCATTCTGTTCCACCAACCTTAAATAAACCGCTTCCATGGTGCTGTTTCTGCCAAGTTTCGTTGACGCAAGCAATTCCTCTTTTGAGCCTGACGCAAGGCATTTTCCTTTTTTTATAATGACGTACTGGTCACACACATTCTCCGCCACGTCCAGCAAATGACTGGATAAAATGACGAGTTTGCCCTTGCTTTTTTGCTCCAACAGCAGGGTTTTCAGCGTTGCAATCTGTTTGGGGTCAAATCCTGAAAACGGCTCGTCCGCAATAAGGATTTCAAACTCCCGCAGCAGTGCCATTGCAATCATCAGCTTTTGCCGTGTCCCCTTCGAGAGAGCAGACGGTATTTTGTTTTGATGCTCACGCATATCGAGCCTTTCCAGAAGCTCGGTTTCGGAAGCGCCGCTTTGAGGGTAGACTGCCTTGGTAAAATGCAGATGTTCCAGCAGGGGTAATTCCTCATAGAAAACCGGCGTGTCAGGAATATAGGAAATTGGATAAGTATCTGGGCGCAGAGAAAAAATATCTTTTCCGTCCCAGAGAATCATGCCCTTGTCCGGGGGAAGAAAACGATAAATGCTCTTTATGGCAGTCGATTTTCCGGCACCGTTTTCTCCAATCAGACCAACAATTTTTCCTCTGTTCGCGGAAAAGGAAAGACCGTCCAATGCAACCGTTTTGCCGTATGAGTAGTAGACTTGTCTGACTTCAAAATCCATTTTCCGCTCCTTTCCAGCGGCATATCCTTGCCCCGCCACTTATCACTTTTAGCCTTTGAACGATATAACTATCCAATATAATTATACCATGCAAATTGCGAACTTTTCAATTACTGTCTCCATACAAATGTGCAACTTTTCTATGAACGCCGCACTTTTTCGCCGCCACGCTTGCCGCCCTGCGGCGTTCCTCGCTGTATGGGGCGGTCAGACGAAAGGAGAACCGCCCCTTGCGGATTTCAAACTCCATGCAGCCCGTGTCCGGATCTGCGTCGGTCTGGCGGCACTCGCCGGGGTGAGCTGCGGCATAGGCGGTCAGCCTGTTCTTGAGGTCGGTGTTGTGGGTGCGGATATAGATTAGCGGGTCTTTCTCGTCAAACCATATATCGGTGGTCTTTTCCTGCTTCGTAAGCTCTGTTCTCATAAACTCTCCTTTCTGCGCCCCTGTTACGCAATATGGGCATTTTTCGGGTGTTTTTCCCGGCTCTTGACTTGGGGAAAACGGCGATTTTTCAATGGAAAACGCTCCGGCAATACATTCCTCGTCCGAAGCGTTCCCAGCGTCAAATATGCGATTTTTCCGGCTCTTGACCGTCAATCATAAATCAGCTCATGCTTGATGATTTCCTCGGCTCGGCTGCGGATGGAGTTCATGGACTGCACCCATAACATCTGATTTTCCGCTTTCATAGCTTCGTCTACGCCCTCGGCTTCGGCCATCTGCTCAATGATAAGACTGCATCTTTCCGTTGCCTGCTCGTTCAGATCGGCAAGGTAGGTGTGTAGTTCACCTGAGAGGACAAGGGTCGAATAGAGGGCAGGGCGAAACTGTCTCAAATACGCCCTGTGAAGATTGCCCCACCTGCCAATGGGACGGTGTTCCTCCGGCAGCTTCCAGTCCGGCACATAGTAATCGCCTACGAGAATGTAGTCGATGCCGTTTTCGTGGATTCTTGGCTTCAATTCTTTCATGCTGGTACTTCCTCCTGTCTTGCTTTCTTTTTGTGGTACTCATCTCTGCGCTTGGCAAGGGTGGCTTCATATCGCCGAATGGCTTCGGGGTCTCCGGCTTCCGCATCGGCTTTCATTTTCTGATAGCATCTGACGGTGGCTTCACTCTGGTGTTTCCGTTTCTCAGCCAGCTTCCTTGCGGCTTCTTCATCGGTCTTGGCAAGCTCCACAAGGGCTTCGTGTTCCGCTTTGCGCTTGGCAGTCCTTGTGCGGACATACTCCTTTTTTCGGGCTTCCATCATGGCGGCGTACTCTGGATCAGCCGCCATTCTCGCTTCCTCACGCTCCTTTTTGCGCTGTCTGGCTTCGGCTTCCTTGGCTTTCAGAGCTTCCCACGCCTTAGCGGCTTCCGGGTCGGTTTTTGCCGCGTCTTTCAGTTCCTTGCGTGTCAGCTTCTTTTTACGGTTGGCTCTTTCTATCCGCTTGCGCTCCGTTTCAAGCATTTTCTCCTGCTTGATGCGCTCCTTTTCCTCTAACCGGCTGATATATTCCGGGTCGGCTTCTCTGGCTTCCTGCAACTTCTGACGGTGTTTCCGGTTTCGCTCACGCTGAATTGCAAGATGTTCCTCGTATTTTGCGACCGCTTCGGGGTCTCCGGCTTCCGCAGCCGCCCGCAGAGCGTCCAGCTTCTGCTTTCTGCGCTCGGTTGACCGCTTGCCCCTTTCCTGCTTCTTCCGCAGCTGCTCGGCTTCGATGGCGGCAATGCGTTCTTCCTCGGAAACAGCTTCAACAGGCGGGTAGTAGTTGCCGATGAAATTGAAATGAATATCAATGTTCTGCTGGCGGTAGATAGTCCGTCCGCCTGTGGCTTCGTGAACCTCAATCCTGTCAATGAACGCATAGAGCATGGTATCGGTCAGTTCCTCGCAGTCCCGGTATTTCCTGACCAGAGCGATAAAGCGGGATGCGTCCACCTGCTTGATCTCGTCCTGCTGAACCAGACTTTCCAGCTCTGCAACACGCTTTTCCAACACAAGCTGTTCTTCATCGTACTGCTGAATCATGCGCTGTGCCTGTCGCTCCGGCAGTAAGCCGCTCAAGGTACTCTCATATAGCTTGCTAATTTTCTCGTCCAATTCAGTCATTCGCTTCTTCGCTTCGGCAAGCTCCTGCTGTCCGTTGTCCGCCGCTCTTGCCTGATACTCATTCCAAACGGCTTTGAGCTGCTGAATAAACTCGACCTCGTTTTCAAGGACATATTTGCTCACCGCTTGAATTGCCCGCAAAATCGCCGCTTCCAGAACCGATGTTTTCACATAGTGGGAGACGCAATCGTTTGTGGCGCTTCGGTAGTTGCCGCATTGGAAAGCGGAATCAGAATCATAGCGTTTGCCGCTGTGCTTGGTTTCTGGGCTGATATAGCCCATCCTTGCCCCGCAGTCAGCGCAGTACACCAGCCCGGACAGGCGGTGGGAGTAGGTGCCGTTCGCCACTCTCGGCTTTTTCTTTGAGCGTATCTTTCTGGCAATATCCCATGTGTCCTGGTTGATGATAGCTTCATGCGTATCGGGGAAAATCATCAGCTCGTCCGGCGTTGCGGCTCTGCGCTGCTTGGTCTTGAAGTTCTCGCAGATGGATTTGCCCAACACGGTATGACCGAGGTATTCCTGCCTGTCGAGGATATAGCCGATGGTGGTGGCGTTCCAGCGGTAAGGGTCTGCAATTTCCTTGTGACGGCAGTTATTCGGCTGATTCATGGCAGCGTAGGCAGACGGTATCAGCACCTTTTCCTTGGTCAGAATCTCCGCAATGCCTGTTGTGGTAACGCCCTGACACACCAGCCGGAAGATTTTCCTGACAACCTTTGCGGCAGGCTCGTCCACGATAAGGGTCTGTTTATCGTCCGGTTCTCTCTTGTAGCCATAGGGGATTGAGCCGCTGCATCTCAGCCCGTCCTTCATTCTGGACTTGAATACCGCCTTGATTTTGTTGCTGGTGTCCTTTGCGTACCACTCGTTCATGATGTTCAAAAACGGAGTGAAGTCATTGTCCTGCGGGGTGGCGCTGTCCACATTGTTGTTGATAGCTATGAAACGAACGCCCTTCTTCGGGAAAAGAATCTCTGTGTAGTAGCCAACTTGCAGGTAATTTCTGCCAAAACGACTAAGGTTTTTACAATCAGGACTTCCAAATGACCTGCTTCGATTTCTTCCAGCAGGGCGGCAAAGCCGGGACGGTTGAAATTCGTACCCGAATAACCGTCGTCATAAAAATGGCGAATGTTTCTCAGCCCTTTCTGACGGGCATATTCTTCGAGGTATTTTTTCTGGTTCTGGATGGAGTTTGATTCCCCGGCCTGTTCATCGTCCCTTGACAGACGCTCATACAGGGCTGTGATTTTGATTTCTTCCTTCTTAGCCACGGTTTTGACCTCCCTTCTTCAAAGAAATCTTCGTTTGTGAAACGCTCCTTTTTTCTATCCTCTTATAGTGTAACCGTTGGGGTCTGTTGCCACGAATGAGGTCGGATAGTCCGTGGTCGGAAAGCATTGCATCAGGTTGGGCTTCACAAAAAATCTTGTTTTCCCCGAACCGCTGCCGCCGATCACCAGCACATTTTTATTCCGGGCCGTCTTTGGGTCTTTGGGCCTGCCGTTCATGGTGAGCCGTTCCGTTTGGGTAAGCAGAATGTTATTTTCAAACTTGGGGTCGATATAAGGCGCTATATCCTTGGCCGTCCCCCAGCGGGCGCTGCCGTACTCCATACCCTTACGATACTTTTTCACATTTTTGCCCTTGCAGTACACCACCAGCTGCACGATCACCGCACCGGCGATACCGATGCACAGGTCAAACGGATGCAGGCTGGGGAGGGGATTTGCAAAGGCCGCTGAAAAGCCGTCCGCAAAGTGTAAGAGCTTCCCCGACAGGTCAGCGCCAGCGGCCAGCCGGTACGCCTGCCCAACTTTCCCGAACAGATACACAAAGATCAGATACGGGAGGTTCAAAATCAGCAATTTCCTTACGTCAGGCTTCACAGCTCCAGCCCCCTTTCCTCGATTTTTTCCTTGGCCCGCTGCTTGGTCTGCGCCGCTACCTTTTGCTTCACAGCGGACAAAACCTTGCGGATAGAGGGCCGCTGCTCCTTGGAAAGCGTCTTGGCCGTAAACTCCCGAAACGCCTGTTCCAGATTGTCCGCGTCCTTGGATTTGAAAATCACAACATAGTGGGGCGGTTGGGTGGTCTTATCCTTTCGCAAGGTAAAATCCACGCCGTATTTTTTTGCACAGGGCTTGAACGCTCCAATGTTGGCCTCGGTAATCTCGATGTTGGAGAGGGCGACCCCATGCTTTTTTAACTGCTTTAGGCTCTGCTGGCCGTGATGCAGCGTGTTCTTGCTCTTGGCCCGGTGTTGCAGGTACTTTTTCAGCGCCGCTTGCAGCACTTGGGCCGTGAGCTTGCCCGTTTTCATAGACAGGGCAATGGTCTTTTGGGTGACTTCTTCCTGCAATAGTATCCCTCCTTGTCTGAAAGTCAGAAGCGGCGTCTAAGGTGGAACCACCAGACGCCGCAGATAAATGTGGGTCAAATCCGTACCCGCAGGCCGGAAAGGTCGTCGGCCCGGATACCGACAAGATACCAGCTATCGGCCATTTCAATGCGGGTGGGCCGCCATTTGCCGCCAATCATCACGTCGAAGCACTCCCCGCAATGGAGGCCGCCGTAGTAGTCGGCCAGATCAAAGCGGATGTCGTAGCGGTCTGTCTGCTCGTCAAAAATCAATGCGCCCTGCTTCATAGGGTCGTCCTCCTTTTCTCGTTACAGGCTTTCGTCCCCGCCGCAGGAACCGTCCGGCAGGCCGGATTTGGACTTTCCCCAATCCGGCTGCGCCATGTCGTGCGCGACAAGGGCCGTGTAGTAGTTGGAAATAGTGCTGGGGGCGTTAAACAGCATAGCCCGTAGGTACTGCTTGATGTTGCGGACGCGGGTTGTGTTCTCCCGCAGGCCATCCAGCACAAAGCGGATATGTTCGCCGTTGAGCTTCATGTACTTTGACTTTACCAGCTCGGCGGGGTAGTCGTCCCCGGCAACACGGATCGTCTTGCGGGAGGTGCAGACGGTTTCCAGCATCAGGTCTACGATCTCGTCAAGCTGCTCCCGGTCAATTTGAGAATCCTGAATGAGATAGTCATACTCGATGTTCTCCAAAATGATTTCCCGATAAATCCGTACAGCCTCGTCCTTTCCCGTCCTTTTCCTTTCCGGCGGCGTAGCCGCTGCCTCCGCAGGGGGGAGGGGTCAGGGAGAGGAGAGGAAAGGAATGGAATCGGTACTTTGTCCATCTGTATTTATTTTTTCTGTCTTTGGTAAGTAAGTTGTTTGTATATCTTTATTTAATTGCGTTGGATTTCCCGACGACGGATTATCCGATGTCGGATTTTCCAACACCGGGTCAGCCGATGTTGGATTTTCCAATACCGGGTTTTCCAATACCGGCTACTCGTAGATGGTATAGACCATATCGGCCATTTTGCCTTTCGGGTCGCGTCCCTGCTCCCGCCTGATATATCCAGCCTTTTCAAGCTCCCATACCGCCGTCCTAATCGCGTCGATGCTTTCCCGGTTGATAAGGGACAGGCCCTTTAGGGTGTAGTCCCAATCCTCCGGCAAGGACAGCATTTGTGACAGCAGGCCCTTGGCTTTCAGGGACAGGGCTTTGTTCCGCAGGTGGTGGTTGGACATCACCGTATAGCCTTTGTTCTTCTCCACGCGGAATACTGCCATATCGTCGTCAGCTCCTTTCACTGTGAATTTGACCGCAGCAAGGGCGGTCAGCTTGCCCGGCTGATAGGGACACTCTGCATACACGCAGTATTGATATTTCCAATCCGGGCGATAGAAGCGGCAACTGCCGCAATCCTCCGGCGCGTTCGCCCCGCCGCCGTCGTAGTGATCGAAACCGGGCTTTTCCTGCATCAGCCGTTCAAAGGCCCGATTCTGGCCGGAAGTAAAGTACATAGTGTCACCTCCTTTCCTTGGGCAAAAAGAAATGCCTTTTTCGTCGCAGACTTACGAAAAAGGCATTTCAGGTGTGATTATAGAGATGTTTAATTGTCTTTAGATTTTTGAAAAGTCCCGGTTTTATGCGGGTTTGCGCTGGTTGTGCTAATCGGAACGAAGCTACCGCCAACGTGGACCCGGAGAACGAGAAGGAGTTGATGGAGGCCATTGCGGAATTGACCCACGATAAGACGGTCATCATGATCGCTCACCGGCTGAAAACCGTGCGCCATGCCGACCAAATTTTTGTGGTCGATCACGGTGAGATCGTTCAGCAGGGCACCCATGACGAGCTGGTGGCTGTTGACGGGCTCTACCGCCGCTTCGTGGTGGAGCGGCAGCAGGCCGCCGGGTGGAAGGTCTGATTTCACTTTGCATATTATTCAACAAAGCCCGTACCAGTTAAACTGATACGGGCTTTGTTATGCTCTGCGTTTATCCGCCCCCCTAACGCTAATAACACAGCATCTGCAAGGAGCAGAGAAGCACCTTGCCGCCTCTCTGCTCCCTCACTTTCTTGCTTATTTTCGGGGATTTTCTTCATCGTCCAGCAGATCGGTCATATTCCGCAGGCTGATGCCCAGGGTGGACCCGTTGTGCAGCAGTGCCGAGGTGGCAGGTGGCAGTACACCCGCCACGCCCAGTGCGATCAGCGTCAGGTTGAAGCCCACGATGAAGCGGTAGCTGCCGTGGATACGCTCCATCAGTGCCTCACCGAGCCTGCGCAGCGTTACCAGCGCAAACAGATCCTCCGAGGCAACGGTGATGTCGGCGATCTCCCGGGCGATGGCCGCGCCGGTGGAGATGGCGATGCCCGCGTCCGCT
>ERZ831634.2570-NODE-2570-length-15494-cov-5.719412_pt1 | contig 15494 bp, 13 predicted proteins | sample MGYA00519953_ERZ831634 | MGnify/ENA primary metagenome ERZ831634 (study PRJEB31850, sample SAMEA3708718) | human gut metagenome | biome: human gut; feature: human-associated habitat; material: faeces | place: China | collected 2014 ... | reverse complement strand
TGTCCAGCAATTCAAAGTTCTGGAATAGATAACCAACTTTTTTGCCACGGTACTCGGCAAGAGCCTTTTCCTTGAGGGATTGCAGAGTATCTCCCTCCACCTGAATGCTTCCACCTGTAGGCTGAATCACAGTTGCAATACAGTTGAGAAGCGTGGATTTGCCGGAACCACTGCTTCCCATAATACCGAGAAACTCTCCCGGCATGACCTGAAAAGTGATTCCGTTCAGTGCTCTCGTCTGGTTTGGCAACGTCCCATAGACTTTGGTAAGATTTTCAATATTCAAAATTGGTTTCATGTGAATGCCTCCTATCCATTTCTGGGTAAATGATAGCACAGAAGCACAATAAATAACACTTACAGTCGCTGTAAGGATTCTGTTCCTGTTTTCAGAACAAGAATGACGCATCAAGCGGAATAAGTATATGTTTTGTAAAAACGTCGGGTGACAATGAAAAAATATGCTGGACTACCGGATTGGCTAACTTGCATTTCTTTGTCAATTCTGGTAACCGCTTCAAACATGGAAGTTTCTGTTCTTACTTTTATTATACTCAATCAATAAAATCAACACGGTTCAGCAAATTTTAATTATTTCCAATATGACAAAATTGCTTCCTGTTATATTTATCTATTTCTTTATTTCTCTATTATTCCGATCCGGTCTTCCAAAGGTATAAATAAGGTGTAAATTATTCGTCAATCATCAAAAAATCCTTTAAAGCCTAGGCTTTCACAGCATCCATTAAACACTGCCGTGGCAAACAAATAGTACTTTTATCATTGTTTTGTTTCTCCTTGTTTTGCCCCGGAATGCCATATTTTGCAAGGGGTTCTGGGATTCATGTAGTTTGCTCTGAAATTACAGATTGTGGCAAATCAGAGCAAGATTGAGCATGTTGTTACTACCTGTTAGTAGTAAAAATGGTAGTAACACCTCAAAGTCTTACTACTTAGAATGCTACACTAAATTTTACAAAAAAAAAGAACCCGACGCATCAGGTTCTCCCAGGTGTAATCCGAAGACATCCACCGCAATTCTTATATATAATATACTACTTCTGCATAAAATATGCAAGAATTTTATGATTTGCTAATGAATTTTTGTAAGGCATTCATATTAGGTCTATGCTGTGTACCAACCACCTGATTATAAATGTTAATTGGCAATTCATTTCTCAAATACTCTGTCTGCTGTTGATACGAAGCAACAAACTGCTTACAAGCAGTTTTAGTTTCGCCCATCTTTCTAAGGAAATATGTAATCATGATAATATACGCATCCATATATTTAAAATCAATATTAGAAATTCCTACTTCAGTTTCAAGCAGAGTAACAAGACGCTGATCAATCTTACCAGTTTTAAATCTAGTATCGAAAATCACATTGTTATGAGCAATTGCATTTCGCAAATCTTTAACTGTAAATATAAAGAACTTTGTGTTCATGCCATCTGAATCTAAATTAGTTGGGAGCTTCATTATATTTGAAACATAAAGCTTAACATTTGTACAGGCACAATCATATAAAGTTCCAAACTCACCAAGCGCTAAAGTTTCAAATATTGCCCAAACAGGTATTGTAATATCATTATTAAAGAAATGTGCTACCACACTTCTCTTATTATAGTCACGAACAAGAGCAGCATTTATTTTTCCTTTTAGATTCATTCTCTTCGTGTACTCTGTTTTATATGCACGGCTCCCCGGAGTATAATTTCTATATGCTGTTAATGATTTATTGTAAATAACATCAAAATTCTCAGATTTGCTATCTGCCAATAAAGCCTCAATAACATAACTCTTCAATGCATTTTCTATAAACATTACCTTAGGATAAAGAACTGTTTTAAGTCGCATATCATATTTATTCAGTGCTATAATTTCATCCAAAGAGCTAAAATTAACACGGTTAGTATCCTCTCGAATAAATCTATATCCCTTAAATCCATGATAATAGCCCATATTTCTAAGTGCTTGTGTCTGTGAGCTTTTAACATTGATATGGTGTGTATTACGTAAATATTTCATCAACTGGTAAATTGATAACATGTATAACCTTCTTTCATCATTTATAAGGTTTATTATAGCACCAAACACTTATTTTTTCCACAGAAAAACGCCCCAGCCTAAGCCGGAGCGTCATCTCTTTTCCATATTAAACTACCTTAAACATCTTCTGCGACATCGTTTTCTCTTTCTTCTGCTCAACCTCCGCCTGTGCCTTCCTAAACTCTTCCATCCGTTTCAATTCTTCCTCAGCATCATCGAATCCGATATGCGTGTACACATTCATTGTGACCGATATATCTGAATGCCCCATAAGGTACTGCAATGTCTTTGGATTCATTCCCGATTTTGCCATATTCGAGCAATAGGTGTGTCTGCATACATGAGGCGTAATGTTTCGCATCTGCACCCGGTAGATGTCATTGTATCTGCCGACCATATGATTGAATCGGTGCTGCCAGTGCATTGCCACAAGTGGCATTCCATTATCATCATAAAATAGGAATCTGCGATATCCATCTATGAACGTCTCCACTTTCGGTGCATTTCTGTCCTCAATAATCGCCTGAAACATTTGTGCCACATCCTCTGTAATCGGCAATTCTGTAAATTTTCCAATGCCGTATCTGTAAGGATTTCTTTCGGAACTGCTATTGTCAACTTATCCTTCGGTAAAAGCACTTCTTTAGTAAATTCCGTATCATCCTGAAATCCATGTTCCCGTAACTGGCAAATTAAGTGTTCCACCGTTTCTACCGCTGTTCCCTCCGGAATGTGCAGTACGCCCTCTTTGTCCAGTCGGTATACTGAAATGCCGTATGCACAGCTTGGCACCCACTCATAATGCGGTGCTGTTCCAAGTATTTTGCCAATCTCCTGTGCCAGCTTTGGTCTTTGCTTTGGTTCCAGTATAAATCTGATTTCATTTTTCATAATATGTACCTGCCTTTTTTTTGTGGTAGTACATATATCACTCTGACAGCACAGAATATCAAGATGTTTTTAATTATATTTATTCCCCCAAATATGCATACAAATTGTAGTTTTTTTATCGTTTTACACACAGTTTTTATACGTATTTGGTATTATCCGGCAAAATAAAATCGGCTAAAGAAGCGGTATTCTGCGGAGATTTTCATATAATGTGAATTCTGTGGGTATCCCCCCTGTTTAATTCTGCGAAAATTCGCACGAAAAGGGCCATAGGTCTTCAGTCAGAAAGATTGTAGAGATTTGGATACCCACACCTGCTCATTACTTATTTAAAATAGTAGCGTTAATAAATTTCAATATAATCATTTTCTTCCGAATATTCGCAACCACATTGTGGACAAATAATATCTGTACCTGAAAAAAACTCTGTTCCACAACAATTACAATATGCATGAATATTTTTCTTATCTAAAATTTTGTATTCCTGTAATTCAATAACCACTTCTTTAAGTGATGTATATCCAACTAACTGTTGCATATTTACACCTAAAGAACTACTAATCAATTCTAATCGCTCAATAGTTGGACTAGATTCTCCTCTTTCAATTTCTCCATAATATTTCTCATTTACTCCTGCCAAATCAGCAACTTGTGCCTGAGTAAGCCCACTCAATTTTCTATAATATCTCAATGCAGCTCCAATATTCGCCATTTTTCACCCTCCATTAAAACCACTTTAAAATACCGTATATATACGGTTTATTGTTGATGGGATAGATTATACAATAAATTATAAGGGATTTCAACATATAAAAGGAGGTATATACAAATGATAGTTAATATGAAAAAAGAACTGCGCAATTTTACATATATAACAAATTTATACAAATGTATTGCAAATTACAACTTAATGGGGCATCAAATTGGTAGAAAAGTGGGTGATATGCTTGAAATTCTTACTATGGGAGTAATTTATCAAAACATTAGTCTAAAAACTCATTTAGATACAGAAGGAAAATTAGAAGGATATACATCTGCTGGACATAAGGTTGAATTTGGATTTTTTAATAATCCTCGTACAAAGACAGGTCTCTTTGGTGCAATAGAATGCAAATGTGTCGGAGTAGAGGAAACTAAGTTCACATCAGGTCACATCAAGACTCTATCATGTAATGAGTCATTTGATGTTTCTATGTCATGTCAATGGATGCATGATTCGATTACTGCTAAAATTAAACTTATATCCGTAAATTCAAATAATGTTGTTATTGAAATAACTAATTCCTCTGACACTAGAAAACAACAACTTACTTTATCTACAGGGGATAATATAAAACTAATTGTGGATGAAAATGAAAATTTTTTAAACACTTCCCCTCATGGTGATATGCTTGTCGAAATACCTGGGATTATACGAATTTGCAAAACAATAAAAGTTGATTCTATTCACAATAACACTTGCAAATTCACGCTTTGGAACTGTTTAACCGGACCTCAGACAATAGAAAAGGCAAAACAAGCTTCTCTTGTTGCTATGGATTTAAGAAAGAAAATTGATGGAAAATGGGGCAAAGAAGACATAACACCGGATTCTAAGAAAATGACATTCATTCATGTCATTTGCGAATTCTCCCATTGGGAAGAAAAATCTCGAAATGTAATAAAAACTTGTATCGATCATAATTTAATTGTTCCCGATGAAATTCTAATTTATGCATTTAAATGCTTTGAAAACTACTTTGGAACTGCAAATATGCTACCATATATAAGCAAGAAAAAATTTGATACTGATGCTAAGGTAAGAACTGTCGTAAACAATGTCCTTACGCATTTTGAAAATCATATATTGTTTGACCTTGAGCAAAACTGCTATGTAACAATAGACTGCGAAAATCAAAAACTGATACTTGATACACTATAATTTTTTGAGCTACCACTCGTAATAACGTGGTAGCTCTTTTTATACCTACTTTTTAAAGAACAAAATGGCATCCTGTTTACTATTTTCGTTCTCAGAATAGTCTGCCCGAAAACTATATGCATATCTCCCCATTCCATAACTTGTAGATCTATATGCAAGCTTTGTTAGTGTAAATCCTAGTTCTTCCATCATGGAAATAAAAACTTTGTGGACACTAAACAATTCACCCTTAACAGTACAATCCCCAATTACTATACAGCAATATCCTCCTTCTTTGAGATTTTCATATATTGTTTTATAAGCTTTATAGTTATGTTCAAAATATCTAAAAATGGCATCATCATTATTTACTGGATATGATTTAATTTCTGATTTTTTTATCTCATCATATGATTTACATCCAAATATCTCATCAAATCCATCTGCCCAAATAAACTTTAACTTATAAACAGAAATATAATCAAAACAATTTAAATAAGGTGGATGGGATAATACTGCTCCTAATTGTTTTTTTGTTTCCTTATTACACCTTTGTATTTGTTCAAAAACCTCTTCATTATTTGAATTATTTACGATACTAGCATCTGAAAATACTTTTTTCGATGATGCTTGATTCCACTCATCCATCGTAAATATCATTTCATTTATTTTTTTTACAAATGCTTCAATTGCATCCCTTTCTCTCTTTCGCTTATTCACATGTGGTCTCACTTCTGCATCGTGAGCCCGCGATACTCTTCTAACAATTGCAAAAAATCCCAAATCAAAAAATTCTCTTTCTCTAGTTAATTCAAAAGATAATAGAGTTCGCTTTATTATATATAATTGTCTAATAACATTTTCCGAAAACCATTTTGAAAATGTTTCTTGTTCATTTATTATTCTCGTTTGCTCATCAATTTCTGAAATAATTGAACTATCCAAATCCGTTATTAATTCACTAAATAAACCTCCCCTATAATGATTATTATATTTGTTAATCTCCTCTTTTATTTCTTCCCACATATCCTTCAATATCAAAGTATCGTAATTATAGGTCTTGACTCTACACGCTAATACAGCAAACGGATTTATGTCGAATCCAAGTGAATCAAACCCTGCTAATTTAGCTTCAACCAAAGAAGTTCCTGATCCTGCATAATTATCTATAATAAAATCTTTATCCTTCTCTATCACATTCTTATCAATAAGATCTTCTAATATCATCTTTCCTATCTTTGATGGAAACTTTCCATAATATCTAAAATAATCATGTGTTAAATACGATAATTCTGAGATAGTTTCATCAACATTCCAAAATTCTTTTTCACATTGTAATTTATTTATGTCAATCAAACTTTTTTTATAATATTCATTATTCTTTAATACAAAACTTTTTTTATTAGCCATCTGATTTTCCAGTCTTTCTTCTTTATATTCTTTCGCCTTATTTCGCTCTTTTTCAATAACTCTATCTGCTTCAATAAGAGCAGTTCGTCTAATAAACTCGCTGTATGAAGAATATGACTCGATTTCTGCGGCTTCTTTAATCTTATTCAAATCTTTTTCACTTACTCTAATACTTATAGAAATAGTCTTATTCATATGCATTCCTCCAATAAAACATATTACCATTAGTGTACTACATTTGCAATACATTTCACTACAAAATACAAACCACAATCGTAGCTGTTACCATGCCAACAATTGTTGTCATTATCATTCATATTCAACCTCTAAGTAGTCCATTACTACTAAAGAAATTCTCCCAACACATTTACCTTTATTCCGATTCTGCCCATGAGCCTTAGTAGTCGAAACCGTAGTAATTCCAAGGCTTTCCGCCATATTCTGCCCCGTGTTGCCCCAGTCTGCGAAGGTATGCATTATCATAAAACTGGTGTGCCGTGGCATACGAATAATATTTTTGTCATTGTTTTGTTTCTCCTTATTTTTTCCCCAAATGTCCTGTTTTACAAGGGTTTCCGGGGGTTATGGTAAAATGTTCTGAAATTATAGATTGTGGCAGAACAGAGCAGAAAACTGCACGTTGTTACTGCCTGTTAGTAGTAAAATTGGTAGTAAAAAGAAGTGGGTTACTATGTAGAAGCTGTAAGTCTTGTAACCCGCTAAACAAGCGGATTCCGAGACTTCCCCTTTTGTTCTGCTGCAAATTGCTGCTAATAGCAGATACTCTTTCTTCTATCGTCTTCAGCTGGTTGTCATTAATTTCTCTATATGTTATCTTCAAGATTGACCTCTATTTTATCTAGTATATTGATTAGATATTCAAGTTCCTCGTTGGAAAGTCCTTTACAGAAAGTATCATCAGTAGTTTTAAAAATATCTATAACATTTTCTGCTTTACGCCTTCCGTCAGGTGTAAGCTCTATAAGCCATGAGCGGCGGCAGTTGGGCTTGGAAGTACGTTTAATAAGTCCGGCACGTTCCATCTTATCAAGTGTTCTTGATATCGTAGTGGTATCAATAAGACATATGTCAGCGAGTTCACGCTGCATCATAGATCCTTTCGTATAAAGTGCTTTAAGAATACGTGGCTGTCCCTCACCGACAGTAAGTCCAAGAGCAATAAACTGCGGCTGTAAAAGCCATCTTCGGAGTATTTCTATTTTGAATAATTTTTGTCGTACATCTGATTTATCCAACGTTTTCATATTAATCCTCATTTCTGAGCAGCATTGTTGCGAAGAGGCGAAGAAAAATTCGCACAGGCGATTTTTCTTCTGCCATCAATGGCTATTTGTTCTGCTCAGAAACAAATAGCCGTGTCAATAATTACTGTAATTCAAATTGTCCTGTATAGAGCTGGTAATAACGTCCTTTTTGGGAAAGCAGTTCGTCATGGCTTCCACGTTCTATTATCTTACCTTTTTCAAGTACCATAATGGCATTGGAATTTCTTACAGTTGATAAGCGGTGTGCTATTACAAATACAGTCCTGTCCTTCATTATGGCATCCATTCCCTTTTCAATAAGACGTTCAGTTCTTGTATCTACCGAACTTGTGGCTTCATCCAAAATAAGTACCGGAGGATGTGATACGGCGGCTCTGGCTATTGCAAGTAATTGTCTTTGACCTTGAGACAGGTTGCTTCCGTCAGTATATAGCATGGTGTTATATCCGTCGGGGAGTCTTCGTATAAATGAATCCGCATTTGCAATAATGGCAGCCTGCCTTACATCATCGTCAGTTGCGTCTAACCTGCCATAGCGGATATTATCGGCAATAGTACCGGTAAAGAGGTGGGTATCCTGAATAACCATGGAAAGAGATCGTCTTAAATCGTCTTTTTTAATATTAGTAATATCTATTCCATCATATGTTATTGTGCCTGACTGAATCTCGTAGAATCTGTTAATCAGATTGACAATAGTAGTCTTTCCTGCACCGGTAGAACCGACAAATGCAATCTTATGTCCGGGTTTTGCATAAAGTGAAATATCATTTAATACTTTTTTTTGTGGCATATAGCCAAATACTACATTGTTAAACCTCACATCACCCTTTAATTCAACATATGAGTAATGTACATCGTCTGTATGTGCCAGTCCTGTAGAGTCATTGGCAATTTCAGGGACTTTCCATGCAAATGTGCCGGTAAATACAGGGCTTTCAGTCAGTGTTCCATCTTGTGATTTATTAGCATTACAAAGAGTTACAGTACCGTTATCAATTTCAGGCTCGGTATCCATCATGTCAAATATTCTCTCGGCACCTGATAATGCTGATAACAGGAAATTGACCTGCTGTGTGAACTGGTTAAGGGGCATTGCACTCTGACGTACATATACAAGATATGCCGAAAGGCTTCCAAGGTCAATAAGTCCACGGATTGCAAGGAGTCCGCCTACACATGCTGATAATGCATAGTTAAGGTAGGAAAGACTGACAATAGTTGGTATCATCATACCTGAAAATGTAAGCGCACTTGTCGATTCTTTTCTAAGATTTTCATTTAATTTACAGAAATTGTTAAAATCTATTTCTTCGTGGTTAAATACTTTTTCAACTTTCTGCCCTTCAGCCATTTCCTGAACAAAGCCATTAATCTTACCAAGCTCAGACTGCTGGCGGTTGAAATATTTCTTGCTGTGTTTTCCGTTAAATCTTATAAAGAAGAACATTATAATAAGGAATACAATGACGATAAGAGAAAGTTGTATACTAAGAACCATCATCATTATTATTGTACCCGTAAGCATTATAAAGCTCTGTATAATCATTGCAAAGCTGTTATTCATAGCTTCCTGAATAGTATCGACATCATTTGTAAAACGACTCATGAGTTCACCATGTGTATGTGCATCAAAATAACTGAGAGGAAGCTTTTGTGTATGTGCAAATAAATCATTTCGTATTTCCTGAATTACTTTTTGCGAAGTCTTTACCATAAGACGGTTATATAACAGTGTGCATGTGGCGCCGCAAAAATACATAATACCCATTCCGGTAACAGCTTTTATAAGCCCGCTCATATCTCCCGGCATGATAAAATGGTTAATTACAGGTTTAAGAAGATATGTACCTGCTATATTAGCTCCGGCACTTATAAATACAAGGACGGCAACACAGACAAATGACCATTTGTGAAGTCCAAGATATGAAAATAAGTGTTTAAGAGTTTTTTTGGTATCCTTTGGACGTTTATATCCTACATATTTTGCCATTATAAATCTGCTCCTTCCTTTTGTGATTCATATATTTCCTGATAAATCTTATTATTGCTAAGAAGGCTTTCGTGGGTGCCTATGCCATTTATACAACCCTTATCAAGAATAATAATCTGGTCAGCATGTCTTACGGAAGAGATTCTTTGTGCAATGATAATCTTGGTCATGTCAGGAAGCCTGCGGGAAAGACCCTCACGAATCTTAGCCTCTGTGGCAGTATCAACGGCACTGGTGGAGTCATCGAGAATAAGTACCTTAGGCTTTTTTAAAATAGCTCTGGCAATGCACAGACGCTGTTTCTGACCACCTGATACATTTACACCTCCCTGACCCATCTCGGTATTATAGCCGTCACTCATACGGTCAATAAATTCATCGACACATGCAATCTGACATGCTTCTTTAATCTCGTCCATGGAAGCATTTTCATTGCCCCATTTAAGATTGGATAACAGTGTTCCTGAAAACAGGGTGTTTTTTTGCAAAACGACAGCTATTGCATCACGAAGATGCTTCATAGGATAGTTCTTTACGTCAATACCATCTATTTTAACAGTGCCGCGGCTTGTATCATAAAGACGTGGAATAAGCTGTACCAGTGAGGTCTTGGCTGAACCGGTCTGACCAATAATTCCTACGGTCTGACCTGCTTTTATATGAAATGACACATCTGAAAGTACATATTCTTTTGCATCTTCTTTATATTTAAACCATACATGTTCAAATTCAATATCACCATTTTTAACAGTGATATCCTTAGCAAGTTCATCTGTCATGTCAATCTTTTCATCTATGACCTCCATAATTCTTGCACCGGAGGCAAGAGAACGTGTCATCATAAGAAATACATTTGACATCATCATAAGGGAGTTTAAGATAAGCAGTACATAGCTTAAAAAGCCTGTAAGCTCGCCAATCATTAATTCACCCTTATTAATAAGATAACCGCCAAAAAGCAGCAGACTTAATATAGTGCCATACATTACATATTGCATTGCAGGCATATTTAAAACAGCAAGGCTGAAAGCTTTTTCAGATTCATTTTTTAAGCTGTTGTTGACATTTTCAAATTTTTCATATTCATAATCACCACGCACATAGGATTTGACAACACGTATTGCTGTAAGATTTTCCTGAATTGTACGGTTTACAAGGTCAATTGCTGACTGCATCTTTGAATAAAGCGGACGTACATGTATAATAATAGTAATAAGTAAGACCGCAAGTATAGGCAGCGCTACAAAGAATACGAGTGCAAGTGTATGGTTAATGGAAAATGCAACTGAGGTTGCAAATATAAGCATTATAGGACTTCGTCCAAATGGTCTCATGCCTGTTGATACGGCATTCTGTATATTGGTTACATCGCTTGTAAGACGTGTTACAAGTGATGATACCCTGAAATGGTCGATGTTGGAAAATGAATAATTCTGAAGTTTTTCATATTCGGCCTTTCTTAAGTTGGCACCAAGTCCCTGACCGGCAAGTGCTGAAAATCTTGAACTTCCTATACCGAGGATAAGGGCAAGTATGGCACATATAACCATCTGTAAGCCTTTTTTATAGATATACATATCATCGCCGGTTGACACACCTGTATCAATAAGGTCTGCCATTATCATAGGAACCATAAGCTCAAGTACGGCTTCTACGGCTATGCAGATAAGTGCTAACCAGGCATATTTCTTATATTCATTCATATAAGAAAAGATTCTTTTTAACATTAATGTTGCACCTCCAATTGTTGTATATGCAACTATTGTATGACCAAGTGTTTTGTGCGTCAAGTATTTTTTATGACAGCTTGATAGAAGAAGTGTCGTAAAAAAATAATGAGGAGTTTTAATATTATGTTAATATTTTATTGGAAATATATTCTTGAAAATGGTGAAATACTGGTATATATTTTGTAATATGTAGTGGAGAAATTATACCGTCGTGTTGATTTTATTATGTGGATACTTTCCATATGTTTTTGTGTGCGGCAGGTGTCACAAAGCAAATAAAATAGTACATTATTTCCCCAATGGTTATATTATTTACACCTGTAGAATGGAGATTGTTATGAGTAATTATGAAATGAGCAGTTATAACTTTTTTTCACCGGTTAATGTTACATTTGGCTGTGGTGCGTTAGGTAAGCTGCATACGCTTGATATGCCGGGTAAAAAAGCACTTCTTGTAATTAGTAATGGCAGGTCTGCCAGGATTAACGGTTCGCTTGAAAAGACTGAGACGGAGCTTAAAAAAGCAGGAGTTGATTATGTTATATATAATGGAATAGGCTCTAATCCTTTAAAGTCAGCGATTGAAGAGGGGGCTAAGTTAGGAAGAGAAAATGGTGTTGATTTTGTAGTGGCACTTGGCGGAGGTTCTGTTATGGATGCAGGTAAGAATCTTGCGATGTTTATTCCACAGCCATCTGATAATCTGTGGGATTATGCTAATTGTCCTACAGGCGGTAAACAGACACCTCCTAATAAGATGCTTCCATGGATTGCTATTACAACATCAGCAGGAACCGGGTCAGAGGTGGATACAATAGGCGTTATTTCTAACCCTGATACAGATGAGAAGATTGGTATAGGTGGAATGGCTGGAATGTTTGCAAAATATGCAATAGTAGACCCTGAGCTTATGATAACAGTTCCACCGGTATTTACAGCCTATCAGGGCTTTGATGCATTGTTTCATTCAATAGAGGGATATATAAGTAATAAGCATAGTATTATGGGTGATATGATACAGCGCTCTGCGATTGAAAATATCGGACATTATCTTGCAAGAGCCGTAAAGAATGGAAGTGACTTAGAGGCAAGGGAACATATGGCATATGCTAATACAATGTCAGGCTATTCTATGGTGGTGGCATCTTGTATATCAGAACATGCCATGGAGCATGCGATGAGTGCATATCATCCGAAGCTTGCACATGGTGCAGGACTTATTATGTTATCAAAGGAATATTTTACATTCTGGATTAATAAGCATGTGTGTGATGACAGATTTATTGATATGGCAAAGCTGCTTGGAAAGAAAGATGCAGACAAGCCGGAGGATTTTATCGAAGCACTTCTTAAGCTGCAAAAAGATTGTGGCGTTGATAATCTTAAGATGTCAGATTATGGAATTAAGAAAGAAGATGCCATGACACTTGCAAAGAATGCAAGGGCAACGACACAGAGATTATTCAACTGCGACCCGGCACCAACTACAGATGAAGATATTGCGGGGATATATGAGAGGGCATTTAAATAATTGGATTAAATATTAGAACGAAGACTGTTGTGTTAAGAAAACTATATATTATAGTCACTGCTTAGTGCAGCGGTCTTTTTTGGGAATTGATATAGCTTTAAACTATATCCAACCCCAATTTATAAGTATTTCCCAACAAAGTTTTTCTCCAATATAATAAAACCAGTCAGAAACAGATATCTGAATATAAATGTATTATTGAAAAATATTATCAGATACATTAAAGCAATGTGATATTAAACAGACATTTGTAATATATTGTGATTACAACTGGCAATAAATATATGGAGGAACTAAAAAAGAAAAATGAAAACGTCGGTAATCGGTTTTCCTAGAATTGGAACATTAAGACAGTTAAAATTTGCAGAAGAAAAATATTTTAGAAAAGAAATAACAGCAGATGAGCTTGAAGCTATAGCTAAAGAGCTTCGTAAGACACATTGGAATATGCAAAAGGAAGCAGGGATTGATTATATCACAAGCAATGATTTCTCATATTATGATATCGTGCTTGATACAGCAGTATTATTTAATATAATTCCACAAAGATATAGCAGCCTGCCGCTTTCAGAATCTGATACATATTATGCCATGGCAAGAGGATATCAGGGAGAGTCAGGAGATGTAAAGGCTCTGGCAATGAAGAAATGGTTTAATACTAATTATCATTATATTGTCCCAGAGGTAGAAGATAATACTGATATCAGGCTTACAGGGAATAAGCTTTTTGATGAATATAAAGAAGCTAAGGAGCTTGGCATAGAAACAAAATCTGTTATCACGGGTGCATATACACTTCTTAAGCTGTGCAGATTTACAGGTGAAAAACAGATTTCTGATTATATAGAAGCCGTTATTAAGGCATATAGTGACCTGCTTGATAAATGTAGTGAATGTGGTATAGGCTATATACAGTTTGATGAGCCATCACTTGTTCAGGATATGGATAATGAAGATATTGAATTATTTAAGACACTGTATACGCAGATACTTTCGTCAAAGAAGAATTGCAAGGTACTTTTACAGACATATTTCGGTGATGTACGTGATATTTACATTGAACTTATTAAAATGGATTTTGATGGAATAGGACTTGATTTTATAGAAGGAAGACAGACAGCTGCACTTGTGGAAGAATACGGGTTTCCACAGGAAAAGACATTGTTTGCCGGTCTTATAAACGGAAAGAATATCTGGAAGAATAATTATGCCAGGACATTGTCTGTATTAGATACATTAAAAGCAAAGAATATAGATGTAGTATTGTCAACTTCATGTTCACTTCTTCATGTACCTTATACATTAGAAAATGAAACAAAGCTGTCACCTGATATTGCAGCACATTTTGCATTTGCAAATGAGAAGCTTGAAGAGGCAGCACAGTTAAAGAAGCTTGCAGATTGTGATGATTACAAAAATGATGAAGCATTTGTAAAAAATCAGAAATTATTTAATGAAAAAAGAGATTGCGATAATAATGAAGTTAAGAAAAGACTTTCAAATATAACAGAAAATGACTATGTAAGACTTCCAAAGAGAACAGTAAGACAGAAGCTGCAAAAAGAAGCACTTGGAATTGTTAAGTTTCCTACAACTACCATCGGTTCGTTTCCACAGACTAAGGATGTTAAGCACAACCGTTCTGCATATAGAAAGGGAGAGATTTCAAGGGAAGAATATATTGAATTTAACAGACGTAAGATTGCTGAATGTGTAAAATGGCAGGAAGAAATAGGCCTTGACGTATTAGTTCACGGCGAATACGAAAGAAATGATATGGTAGAGTATTTTGGTGAGAGTCTGGGTGGATTTGTATTTACAGAAAAAGCATGGGTGCAGTCATATGGAACACGTTGTGTTAAACCGCCAATTATATGGGGTGATGTATACCGTAAAAAGCCAATCACTGTTGAGTGGTCTGTATATGCACAGTCACTTACAGATAAGGTTATGAAGGGTATGCTTACAGGCCCGGTTACTATTCTTAACTGGTCATTCCCAAGAGAAGATATATCAATCAGCGAGTCAATATCACAGATAGCACTTGCAATCAGGGATGAAGTACTTGACCTTGAGGAAAATGGAATTAAGATGATACAGATTGATGAGGCGGCATTAAGAGAAAAACTTCCGCTGCGTAAGTCAGACTGGTATTCACAGTATCTTGATTTTGCAATTCCTGCATTCCGCCTTACACACAGTGCCGTAAAACCGGAAACACAGATACATACACATATGTGTTACAGTGAATTTACAGATATAATTCCGGCGATAGATGATATGGATGCAGATGTAATAACATTTGAAGCATCACGTTCAGATTTACAGATATTAGATGCGCTCAAAGCCAATAACTTTAAAACTGAGGCAGGACCCGGAGTATATGACATACATTCGCCAAGAGTACCATCAGTAGAAGAGCTTGTGAATGTTCTTGATATCATGCTTACAAAGATAGACAAAGAAAAATTATGGGTAAATCCTGACTGCGGATTAAAGACAAGAGGCGTAGAAGAAACTGATGCGGCTTTAAGAAATATGGTAGAAGCGGCTAAGATTATCAGAAAGAAATATTAAAAATGATTTTATGGGTTACTATGTGTAAGAGATTACAATAGTACCCATTTTTTATATATTAATCTCCATTCCGCAGGCATTTTTAATGCCGGAGAAATCGCAGACCTAATCTGATAAATTCAAA
>ERZ831634.2563-NODE-2563-length-15530-cov-16.407367_pt1 | contig 15530 bp, 11 predicted proteins | sample MGYA00519953_ERZ831634 | MGnify/ENA primary metagenome ERZ831634 (study PRJEB31850, sample SAMEA3708718) | human gut metagenome | biome: human gut; feature: human-associated habitat; material: faeces | place: China | collected 2014 ... | reverse complement strand
CCAGACCGGTCATGTAGATGCACCAGCACGGCGGGGTGTTGTACATGCTGTCCTTATCCAACAGGGTAGTGTAGTTCATCATGGTGGGGATCTTTTCCGCCGGGATGCCTTTGGCGCTCTTGCCCAGCAGGTCGTCCCGGATGATGGCAATGGCCATACCGGCGGGGGCAACGTTCTTCTGCACACCAAAGTAGATGCAGCCGTACTTGCTTACATCGGTCGGCTCACTGAAAATCATGGAGCTCATGTCAGCTACCAGGGGGATGCCGTCCACCTGCGGCACATCTTTATAAGTAGTGCCAAAAATGGTGTTGTTCTGGCAGATGTGGATGTAGCTGGCGTTGGGGTCATACGCAATGGCCTTGACATCCGGAATATAGGTGAAGTTCTTATCCTTGCTGGAAGCAGCGATGCGGGCTGTGCCGAACTTAGCGGCTTCTTCGGCAGCCTTTTTGCTGAAGTTGCCGGTCACCAGATAATCCGCCGTGCCGGTGGTCATAAAGTTCAGGGGCACCATGGCGAACTGCTGGGTTGCGCCGCCCTGGAAGAAACCGATCTTGTAGTTGTCGGGCACATTCAGCACCTTGCGGATACCGGCCTCAGTGTTCTGGATGATCTCATCGAACCACTTGCTGCGGTGGCTCATCTCCATCACGCTCATACCGCTGCCATGGTAGTCCAGCAGGTCGGCCTGAGCTTTTTGCAAAACGGGAACCGGCAGCATGGAAGGACCGGCGCTGAAATTATACACACGATTCATAAGAGGTTACCTCCTAAATTCATTCTTACACCCAAGCTCAAAGCGGCGCGCTGCGCCTTGCTTTGTTGATTCGTTTTTCACAACACCTGTATTATACGCACTGCGCCTGCCCGCCCGCAAGCAAAACACGTTTGTCAAAATACCGAAAAAAGTGGAAAATTGCCGCGGGCAGCCTGCCAATAAGTACAGATGTGCGCAAAACGAAAACAGATGCTTTTACAAACGTAAAAATATGACCGCCAAAACAGCCAAAAAGTAAGTGCACATTTTGTGCAAAAATGCACATTGCCAAAATATCTGCCGCAGATGTAAAATAAAAGTACAAAAATCAACCACAAACATAAAAGAATGAGATGAAGAGAAAAATGAAAGCACTTTCAACCAGTGAGGAGCAGGTCATGGCGGCGCTGTGGGCCTGCGGCAAACCGGCCACCCGGCGGCAGATCGCGGCCAAACTGCCGCCGGACTGTGTGTGGGCGGATTCCACACTGCTTAACTTCCTGCTGCGGCTGGAAGCCAAGGGTTATGTACGGCCCGAAAAGCAGGGCAACAAAAATATTTATACCCCGCTGGTGCGCCGTGTGACCTATTGCGGGGCAGTCAGTGCGGCACACCTGCAAACTCTGTATGGCGGGGACCTGCGCAGCATGGTGGCGGCGTTATCGGATACCGGACGCATCACCAATGCTGAGATGGAGCGTCTGGCCCGCTGGCTGGACACCCGCGTGGCTGAAAGCCCGGAATACGATTACGATTGACCCCAAAAAGGAAAACTGCCCCTTGCTTTTATAGGGCGGTGCAGTACAATACAGACAGATGCATGACTTGTAACAGAATGAGAGGGGAAATAAGACATGACAAAATTGGATGACCTTGCTTTGCATATGATTACATATTACGCAGCGGATCCTGCCCGCATCCAGCACTTTATCAAGGTGCACAGCTTTGCTGCGCTGATTGCCCGGCAGGAGGGGATGGATGCCGCAACGCTGGAAATTCTGGAAGCCGCTGCCTATGTGCATGATATCGGAATCAAACCGGCAGAGCAGACCTATGGCAGTTCCGCAGGCAGATATCAGGAAGAGCTCGGCCCCGCCCCGGCCCGCGCCATGATGTTGGAATGCGGCTTTACCCCGGCGCAGGCCGACCGCGTTGCTTATCTGGTGGGGCACCACCATACCTATACCAACATTGACGGCATGGACTATCAGATCCTGGTGGAAGCGGATTTCTTGGTCAATCTGTATGAGGATTCTGTACCCAAAGCAGCGGCGCAGAACGCGCTGGATAAAATTTTCAAAACGCAGACAGGCAAAACGATCTGCAAAGAAATGTTTGCACTGTAAACGATACTACGATAAATTTTCTGCCCGCAACCGGCGGTTGACACATTTCCAACAGTCAGGTTCTTTTTTGCAACGGCACCAGCTGGTACGATAAAGCCACCGAAACAAAACCCCACAACACAAGAGAGGACATTGACCATGATCTTTGCAGACAAATTGATCGCCCTGCGCAAAAAGGCAGGATATTCCCAGGAAGAACTTGCCCAACAGCTGAACGTGACCCGGCAGTCGGTCTCCAAATGGGAGGGCGCACAGTCGGTGCCGGACATTGAAAAGATATTGCAGATCAGCAAACTGTTTGGCGTTACCACAGATTACCTGTTAAAAGACGAGATGGGCGAACCGGAATATGCCGAAAGTGAGCCCACCACCCTGCGCCGTGTAACGCTGGAGCAGGCTAACGCTGCCCTGGCCCAGGCAAAGGTCAACGCTCCCTACATGGCGTGGGGAACCGCGCTCTGTGTTGCTTCACCTGTTATGCTGCTGCTTTTGGGCGAAATCTGCCAGCATTCCCAGTTTGGCCTGAACGAGAATGTGGCGACCGGTATTGGCCTGTGCGTTCTGCTGGTAATGGTATGCGTGGCTGTGGTGCTGTTTATGCTGTGCGGCACGAAGAACCGGGACTTTGATTTTTTGGAAAAGGAACCCTTTGAAACAGAATACGGCGTGACCGGCATGGTGCGGGAACGCCAGGCGGCGTACCGTCCTACCTATGATAAATTGAACCTGACCGGCACCGTGCTGTGCATTCTGTCCGCTATTCCGCTGTTTGTGGCCATGATGGTGAACAGCGGAATCGTGATGAATGCGGCGGTTTGTGTTCTGCTGGTGTTGGTTGCCTGCGGCGTTTTTGCCTTTGTGCTGGGCGGGACCTATTACGGCGCAACGGAAAAGCTGCTGGAAGAAGGGGACTACACCCGCCACAGCAAAGCCACCCGTGAGCTGCGTACCGCCATCAGCGTGGTGTATTGGCTGGTGGTCACGGCGGCATTCCTGCTGTACACCTTTGGCCCCAAGGGCAACGGCCAACCCCAATACAGCTGGTTCATCTGGGCCATCGGCGGCATTCTGTATGCGGCCCTAGTGCTGGTGGTGAAAATGGCGCTGAGAAAGCAAAATAATAAATAATAATGAATAAAGAATAATGTTGGTGGACCGCCGTGCGGTGGCACGGCTCAAAAAATAGGGCGCTACTTTCCTACAGCAAATTGCCAATGAAGGAAAGTAACGCCTTATTTTAATGTGCGCGCGTGGCGCGCACACCGCCATTATTCTTTATTATTTGTTCATTATTCATTCTAATGATGCGATTCATTCTGATGCTGCGCATCAGCCCTGCATCTGCACAATATCCCGGATCGCCTTTCCCGTCGGGGTGCCGGCAAGGCCGCCGATGCCGGTTTCGCGCAGGTCATTGCTCATGGCAGCGCCAACTTCGGCCATCGCGTCGATCACCTCGTCCGCGGGGATATGCCCTACCACGCCGGCCAGCGCCATGTCCGCGCAGGAGACTGCGTTCATGGCCCCGATCACATTGCGCTTGATGCAGGGAATTTCCACCAGCCCGGCCACGGGGTCACACACAAGGCCCTCCAGGTTGGTCAGCGCCATGGCAAAGGCTTCGGCGCATTGTTCGGCGGTGCCGCCGCGCAGCTCCACCAGGGCGGCTGCTGCCATGGCGCTGGCAGCGCCGACCTCGGCCTGGCAGCCGCCCTCGGCGCCGGCCAGCGTGGCGCGCGCGGCCACAACCTGCCCAAACCCGGCGGAGACATACAGCGCGCGGCAGATGGCTTCCTCGTTATAGCTGCCGCTGCGCCACAAGGGCAGCAGCACCGCGGGCAGAACGCCGCAGCTGCCCGCCGTGGGCGCGGCGACAATTCGTTTCATGCAGGCGTTGCATTCGGCGGTTTTCAGGGCTTCGGCCATCACCTGGGCCAGATAGCCGCCAGTCAACAGCTGGCCGCAGGCTTCGGCTTCGGTCACTTTGGCAGCATCGCCGCCCGCAAAGCCGCTGGCGGAACGATCCGCGCCACAGTAGTTATCGCTGGTTTGCACCATCACCTGCCACAGGTGGTGCATTTCGGCCAGGGACTGGGGGCGGGTCAGCCCGCTTTCCAGCAGGTCGCTCTGCAAAATAACGTCCCACAGAGGCTGGTTGTTCTGGCGGCTGACGTTCAGCATTGCGTTAACGGAAGAATATGCCATAATCACGCGCCCTCCTTTGTTTCGGTCTGCTGCGCAAGGTTTAGACCGGTCACTTTCACAATGCCCTGCATGCCGCGCAGTTCGGCAATTAAGGCGTCCGGCAGGGGCTGGTCACATTCCAGCACCATTACGGCATAGCCCCCGGCGGTGGAACGGTACAGCTGCATGGTGGCAATGTTGATGCCCCGCTGCGCCAATGCGGTGGTCACTTCGGCCACATGGCCGGGGGTATCCTGATTGTGAACGATCAGGGTGTTATGGTCGCCGCCAAAGTTGGTGGTAATGCCGTCGATCTGGCAGATGTTGATGCGCCCGCCGCCGATGGAAGCACCCATTACTTCCAGCTTGCGGCCGCTCACCCCTTCCAGCCGCAGCAGGGCGGTGTTGGGGTGGGCACCGCGCAGCACCACGGTGCCGATGGTATAATCCAGTCCGGCCTGCTGCGCCAGGGAAAAGCTGTCCGGGATGCGTTCATCGTCTGGCAGCATGCCCAGCAGCCCGGCCACCAGCGCACGGTCGGTACCGTGGCCGCGGCCTGTGGCGGCAAAGCTGCCATGCAGCAGGATCTCGGCGGTTTTTGGGGCTTCGCCCAACAGGTTGCGCGCTGTAAGCCCAATGCGCACCGCGCCAGCCGTGTGGCTGCTGGAAGGGCCTGTCATCACGGGGCCCAGCACATCAAATAAGCGCATGACGTTATCCCTCCTAGAGTGTACCTGAAAAGTCGAAAATCTGGCCTATTTCTTTGCTTTCAGATAAAACTTATAAAAAACCGGGCTGCGCGCCGCGGTTTTGGCCTGATAGTTAAAAAGGCGCGGCCAAAAAACAGGTCGCGCCTCATTGCAAAAACAGTATAGCATATCGCGCAGGTGTTTGCAAGTGGGGGACAGCACGGAAGAAATGCCCAAAAACTTTAGAAACTTTTGGGCGGCTTAACAGCAAAGTGGAATTTTCACAATAAAGCGGATACAAAAGCCCAAAGACGGCAGGGTAAAACGATGTTATAATTATAACAAAGGCATGGAACGGGCTGCGTACAGCGCGTACCCAAGAGCAAACCATGCACAGAAAACGGAGGTAATACCATTATGGCTGACCGCATTGTTTTGAATACTATCTCTTACCATGGCCATGGCGCAATCGAGAACATTGTTCCCGAACTGACCGCCCGCGGCTATAAAAAGGCTTTTGTCTGCTCTGACCCCGATCTGATCAAGTTCGGCGTTACCGGCAAGATCACTGCCCTGCTGGATGCAGCCAGCTTCCCCTATGCTGTTTACAGCGAAATCAAGCCCAACCCCACCATCCAGAACGTGCAGGACGGCGTTGCTGCTTTCAAGGCAGCTGAGGCGGACTGCATCGTGACCATCGGCGGCGGATCCTCCATGGATACTGCAAAGGCCATCGGCATCATCATCAACAACCCCGAATTTGCGGATGTCCGCAGCCTGGAAGGCGTTGCCCCCACCAAAAAGCACGCTGTGTTTACCATTGCCGTACCCACCACCGCCGGTACCGCTGCCGAAGTTACCATCAATTATGTCATCACCGATGTAGAGAAGAAGCGCAAGTTCGTCTGCGTGGATACCAACGATATTCCTGAAATCGCTGTGGTTGACCCCGATATGATGTCCAGCATGCCCAAGGGTCTGACCGCCGCCACCGGTATGGACGCACTGACCCATGCCATTGAAGGCTACATCACCAAGGGCCATTGCACCATCTCTGATATGTTCCACCTGGAAGCCATCAAGCTGATCTCCGAGAACCTGCGCGGCGCTGTGCAGAACACCCCGGAAGGGCGCGAAGGCATGGCTCTGGGTCAGTACATTGCCGGCATGGGTTTCTCCAATGTTGGCCTGGGCATTGTCCACAGCATGGCACACGGTTTGTCTGCTCTGTACGACACCCCGCATGGCGTTGCCTGCGCCATCATCCTGCCCACCGGCCTGGAATACAACAAGAGTGTTGCAGGCGAGCGTTACCGCGCAGTCGGCAAGGCTATGGGCGTGACCGGCATTGACGAGATGAATGATGCCGAAGCCGCTGATGCAACCATCGCAGCCGTCAAGCAGCTGAGCGCCGATGTTGGCATCCCCGCAAACCTGCATGGCATCCTGAAGGAAGAGGACATCCAGTTCCTGGCAGAGTCCGCTTTTGCCGATGCCTGCTGCCCCGGCAACCCGCGTGATACCAGCGTGGAGGAGATCAAGGAACTGTACAAGGGCCTGCTGTGATCTTTCGATGAACTGAATCCATAATTACCGCCCCGCATGCTGTCCACTGCTGCATGCGGGGTGGTTTTTCGTGGCAGAAATATTGAGGGATGCTGCGATTTTAATGTTTCATTGACGAAAACAGCGTGACATGCTATAGTATAACTAACCAAACAAGAACCATGCAGCGGCCAAACAACAAATGAAAGGCAGGGAAGATCGTGAGCCAATTTTGGAACCAGCTGAAAGACCGGGTGCAGGCAAGGGGAGCGCAGGCCGACAGCACCATTGGCATTATTGGCGGAGCAGATGGCCCAACGGCGGTATTTGTCAGCACGAAGCCCGACAGCTGGCTGGGCACCCTGCTGGGGCTTCTGCCGTGGGGGACGGGAATAATTTCCGCGGGCCTGCTGCTGGGCTGGTGCCATAAGGATAAAAAGCGCCTGCTGCTGCCGATGATCCTTTCTACCGTTGGCTGCGCCGTTGGGGCGGAGCAGGCTGCTGTTCAAGCAGCGGCAGTGTGGCAGGCGGCCAGGCATATGCCGGAGATCCCCATGCCCGGTGCCATGCTGCGCACAGCGGTGGCCAACGCGTTCAGCACCGGGCTGTGGTTCAGCGCGGCCACGCTGGTATGGTCTCTGGCGGTGCTGTTCCGCCGCCGCGCATCCTGAACTGCATCCTTGTGCCGCACCGTATAATAAAAGCCGGAGGATACCCGCAAAACGCTTGTGGAAACACACCGGCTATTTTTTTGAAAAAGAGGTTAGTTACAACTAACAGATGCAACGGTTTTAACGGGGCTGCTCATCCCCTTTGCGGGAACAAGCCTTGGAATCCTTTGTGGATTCCAAGGCTTGTTAAGGCAAAATCCGGCTGTGTTTGTAGAAATAGACGATATTTTCGACTTTTCAGATACACCCTAACACAAAACAGGGCGGTTCACACAGAGCCGCCCCTTTTTTGTGTAGAAGATGCGCGACACTTTAGGCAACACCGCACAATTCCCGCCTTGCGGCTTAAGCACCGCTCCGGCAGCTGCGGCACGGCATCTGCGTTGCCAAAATGCTCGATAATGTCGGGTTGCGGTACCCGCATCGTGCTTCGGGGGCAAAAGCCCCTCGCACTCTGCGACCGCTGCCCCTGCTTCGGTTCGCTGTTTCCGCCACTGGCGGCGCTCACCTTTGCAGCATCCAGTATTATCTGCGCTTTTGGCTTGGCATCTGCCGCACCTCGCTCGCCGTATCGGCACTTAGAATTATGCGGTATTGCCTTTAATAAAAAACGGGCTGCTGCCCCCACTGCAAGCCGCAGCACCCGGAACATAAAATAGGAGGAAAGCATGACCTGTACCCACTACAACTTCCCCGTGCCGGAAGAAAAAATGGTGCGTGTAATTACCGATACCGACCTTTGCAACGAAGCGGACGATCCGTTTGCTGTTGTGCAGGCACTGTTGAGCCCCAAGTTTGATAATGTCGGCGTGGTGGCCGCCCACTTTGGCACCCGCGACCCCAACGGAATGCAGAAAAGCTGGCAGGGGCTGAAAGACTTGACGGCCCTGATGCAGCTGACGGTTCCGGTGCTGCACGGTGCGCCCCACGCTTTGCCGGATGCCGCTACCCCGGTGCCCAGCGAAGGCGCGAAGCTGATCATCCGTGAAGCGATGAAAGAGGATACCCGCCCGCTGTTTGTGCTGCTGCTTGGCCCACTGACCGATTTGGCCAGCGCCTATTTGCAGGAACCCCGCATTGCGGGCCGGCTGACCGCAATCTGGATCGGCGGCGCACCGTACCCTGTGGGCGGGCCGGAGTTCAACCTGGGCAATGATGTCAACGCCGTCAACGTGGTGTTTGGCAGCACCATGCCGGTGTGGCAGGTGCCCAAAAATGTGTACGAGATGATGCCGGTCAGTATGGCGGAACTGGAATACCGTGTGCGCCCCCAGGGAGCCGTGGGCCGCTACCTGTTTGACCAGCTGGTGGCTTACAGCCAAACGCCGGAATCCCGCGCCAGCGCGTTCCGCACGGGCGAAAGCTGGGTTTTGGGTGATAACCCCGCCCCCGGCCTGCTGCTGTATGAACACCGCTTCCAGTTTGACTGGGTGCCCGCGCCCTATGTAACGGCGGACCAGACTTATGCCGCCATCGGCCGCAATCGGCCCATCCGGGTGTATAAGGGGATCGACAGCCGTCTGATCCTGGATGATCTGTACGCCAAGCTGGCGTTGTTTGCCCAGTATATGGCGCAAAAGGGGGAGTGAACCATGCTGACTGTGACCGGCCTCTGGTTTGACCATGAGCGGACCCCCGTTGGGCTGGACCATACCCCCGTGTTCGGCTGGCAGCTAGAAGGGAACTGCCGGAACATCCGCCAGACGCAGTACCGCCTGCAAGTTGCCCTGACCGCGGATTTTGCCGCGTTGCTGTACGATGAAACCTGTGAAACCGGAAACTCCACCGCGGTGCACGCGGCGGGCCTGACGCTGCAATCGCTGCAAAAATATTACGCCCGTGTGCAGGTTTGGGCCGATACCGCTGCTGGCCCCCAGCAGACCCTGTGGAGCGAACCGGCGGTGTTCATCACCGCCCTGCTGGACCCGGCAGCCGAGTGGAAAGCCGAGTTTGTGAGCGCGGAATCCCCCGAAACCTGCAGGAAATCCTCCGCCGGTACAATGGTGCGCGCGGCGTTCACCGTAAAGCCGGGGCTGCGGGCCGCGTATGCCTGCACCACGGCGCTGGGGCTGTATAATGTTTATCTCAACGGCCAAAAGGTCAGCACCGATGAGATGACCCCCGGCTGGACAAGCTATAACCGCCGCCTGCTCTACCAGACCTATGAGGTCACTGCCATGCTGCACCCCGGCCTCAATATGGCCGGGGCAATGCTGGGGGCCGGGTGGTACAAGGGTGTGATGGGCCTGACCCGCTCCCGCAACAACTATGGCGATACCACCGCCTTTGCCATGCAGTTGACCCTTGTGTATGCCGATGGCACCCGTGAAACCGTGAACACCGGCCCAGCATGGCAGGGAACGAAGGCACCCGTGATATTCTCAGAGATTTACCACGGAGAAGCATACGATGCCGCGCTGGAACTGCCCCACTGGGCCGAATGCGAAACGCCGGAAAACACCCCCGCAGGCCGCTGGCACGCCGTGCACACCGTGCCGTACCCTGCCGCCAAACTGGCCGCCCAGGCCGCAGGCAAGGTATGCGTGCAGCAGCGCATCCCGGCGCAGCGGGTGTTTACCGCGCCGGATGGCAGCACAGTGGTGGATTTTGGCCAGAACATGGCGGGCCGGGTGGAAATTACCGTGCAGGGTACAGCCGGGCAGGCGGCTGAACTGCGCTGCTTTGAGGAGCTGGACGCCGATGGCAACCCCTACCTGGCCAACCTGCGCAAAGCCCGCACCACCATGCAATATACCTTTGCCCGCAGCCAAACGGTGACCTGGCAGCCGCAGTTTACCTATATGGGATTCCGCTATGCGCTGGTGGTGCAGTGGCCGGGAAAACCGGAACCGGCCAATTTTACCGCCTGCGTGCTGCACAGCGCCATGCAGCCGGCGGGGGAGTTTACCTGTTCCGAACCACTGGTGAACCAGTTGAACCATAACATTTTGTGGGGGCTGAAAAGCAACTTTTTGGATGTGCCCACCGATTGCCCCCAACGCGATGAACGCCTTGGCTGGACCGGCGATGCACAGATTTTTTGCGAGACCGCCTGCTGGCTGGCCGATACCTGGACTTTTTACAGCAAGTGGCTGAAAGACCTTGCCGTGGACCAGCTGCCGGACGGCGGCGTGGCCAATGTGGTGCCCAATATTGAGGAAACCCACACCGAGGCCAACTGGCTGATGAAAAACTGCCCATATGGCGCTTCCGGCTGGGGCGATGCCGCGACTGTGATCCCCTGGGTGCTGTACCAGATGTATGGCGACGATACCATTCTGCGCAGCCAGTACCCCAGCATGAAGCGCTGGGTGGATTTTATGCGCGCCAACACCCAAAACGGTCTGTTTGATTTCAAGATGCAGCTGGGCGACTGGGTGGCGCTGGACGCCGAACCGGGCAGCTATTTTGGCGCAACCCCCACGGCGCTGACCAGCCAGGCGTACTATGCGCTTTCGGCCCAGCTGCTGGCGCTGGCGGCGGAGGTACTGGGCAACCGGCAGGATGCAGAGCTTTACGCGGGGGTTCACCGCCAGGCAGCCCAAGATTTTGCCGCAAACTTTTTTACTCTGGATGGTGCAATGACCGCCCAGACCCAGACAGCCCATATTCTGGCCCTGCGCTTTGGCCTGACCCCGCAAAAGTGGAAGCAGAAAACGATCCAGCGCCTGCTGGAACTGTTGGAACAACAAAACGGGCATTTGGTTACCGGCTTTTTGGGCACACCGTATTTCTGCGCGGCGCTCAGCCAGAATGGCTGCTGGCAGCAGGCGTATGACCTGATGTTGAAAAAAGATTACCCCGGCTGGCTGTATCAGGTGCTGCAGGGGGCCACCACTGTGTGGGAACACTGGGATGGCCGCCGCCCGGACGGCACGATGTGGTCCGCGGGGATGAACTCTTTCAACCATTACGCATACGGCGCGGTGGGGGCATGGCTGTACGGCGAGTGCGCCGGTATTGGCCAGCAGCCGGGCACGGCAGGTTTTTGCGCCGCACGGCTGGCCCCGCGCCCCGGTGGCGGGCTGCGCTGGGCCCAGGCCTGGCACCAGACCCCCTTTGGCCGCTATGCCCTGAAGTGGCAAGTTGATGACGGGAAAATCACCGTTACGGCGGCAATTCCACCCAATGCAGCGGCAAAAATCTGCCTGGAACCCGGTGCCAAGCTGCTGGAAACGGACGGCCTGACCTTTGCGGAACAAAACGGATGCCCTACCGCCCAAGTGGGCTCCGGCCAGTATCGGGTCAGCTATACGATGGAGCAGTAATTGAACCAAAGCGTTCCTTTATGGTACAATAGCCCCAAAGAAATACAACGATTACCCGCGGGAATAGAAAAAGTACTGCAGGCGAAAGGGGAAAGGGAAACATGCAAATCAAATCTGTTGCTGTTCTGGGGGCCGGTGCAGTCGGCTCTTATGTCATCTGGGGACTCAGCTCCCGCAAGGATATTCGCCTTGCTGTAATTGCCGAAGGCCCGCGTGCCGAACGGCTGAAACAACAGGGAATCACCATCAACGGCACCACCTACCGCCCGCAGGTTTGGACCCCGCAGGAAGCAAACGGCGTGGATCTATTGGTGGTTGCGCTGAAATACGGTGCGCTGCCCGGCGCACTGGACAGCATTGCCGCCGCCGTTGGCCCCAACACCACCGTGATGAGCCTGATGAACGGTGTGGACAGTGAGGAAATCATCGCCGCCAAAATCGGTGCGGAACATGTTCTGCCCTCCCTCATCAAGGTGGCCTCCCACAAGGAAGCCGACGGCTACCACTTCAACCCCGAAACCACCATCGGCATTATCTATGGCGAGCTTGCCGCACCGCTGAAAAGCGAGCGCGTGCAGGCGGTGGAAGCATTGCTTGCCGGTACGGGTATTCATTCCCGCGTTACCCCGTATATTAAGGAAGAAATCTGGAGCAAGTTCCGCCTGAATGTCTGCAACAATCTGCCGCAGGCCATTTTGGGAGCGGGCGTTGGCTGTTACCAGAGCAGTGCCCACATGAAAGCCATCAGCGATGGTTTGTGCCATGAGCTGGAGGCCATTGCCGTGGCAAAGGGCATTGATTTGAGCAAGGTGGATGCAAGTTCCCGCCATGGCAGCCTGGTCCCACCTGCAACGCGCTATTCCACGTTACAGGATCTGGATGCCGGGCGGCACACCGAAATTGATATGTTCTCCGGTGCGCTGATGCGGATGGGACAGGAACTTGGCATTCCCACGCCGTATAACGAGTATACCTATCACATGATCAAGGCACTGGAAGAAAAGAACGATGGCCTGTTTGATTATGCGGCCAAGGCAAGCAATTTGACCTGTGCCAAATAAGCGGGCGAGAGGGAAAAGCATAAAAGCGTTCTATCGGATGCGCCATAGCCAGTGCGATTTGCTGCTGACCTGCTGCACGGTAATTTTGCGCTTTGAGGATGGGCGCATCAAAGCCCAGTACCCTATGGATGCAGCCGGGGCAGAAAAGGTGAAACACCTTTTTACCGCAAAACCGGACGCACAGGAAGAAAAAGAATTAACAACGACAAAAATAACAATAATACGCGAATAAAAACGCCAGAGCAGCAACCCTTACCGGGTGCTGCTCTGGCGTTTTTGCTTGCTGTTCCGTCTGCCTTTATGGGGTTAAAAAGGCAGGGGATTACTTTTTAATCTTGATCAGCTGGGCGTTCAGGCTGGGCAGGAATTTATCCCCCAGCAGGTCGGTGGAGATCATGCCGCTCATGTGTTCGGGGCTCATGCCGCTCATCATGCTCCACATCCCTTGGCCGGGTTTCAGGTCAAAGTTGGTGACCAGCTTTACGGCCTTGGCAACAATGGCAAAAGCTTCCTCGTTCTTGGCCAGCTCTGCCATAGAGTCCTTGATAGTATAGTACCCTTCGGGGAATTCCATCGGGGATTCCAGATCCAGGCTGCCCATCTGCTTAAACCAGTTGGCAACGCCCTCCTGGCGCTCATTGAACTCCGGCAGGGTGTAGCAGGCGGGCTCTTTCTCTACCTTTTCCAGCGTGATGGAATCCTTGGCGGAACCGGCCACGGCCAGCAGGGTGTTAAAGCCCTCGGCCAGCGCCACGGTAAAGTGGAACACGCGGTGGGCCTGCTGGGTGCCAACTTCCTTGCCGTTCAGGTACAGGGTCACGCAGTCCTGATTGGAGTAAACCTTGACTTCGGTGGTTTCCCCGGCGCGCTGGGCATAGCGGCGGCCGTTGATGTGCACCATCGGGTCCTTGGTCCAGTATGCCTGGTACAGGTAGAAGCTGTCCTTGCGGGTTTTGCGGTCAATGGTAACAAGGCCCTTATTGTTGCGGCCTGCCACGCCGCCCTCGTTGCGGGCTGCGCAGCCAAAGTCGAACATGTTCCATACATGGCTGGCCCAGATCCAGGGACGATCCTCAAAGGCCTGTGCCATATATTCATGGTATACGGCCTGGTATTCCTCGGTATAATCCTTGCACTGGGGGGTGCTGCTGTGCCAGTTGATGATGCCTTCGCAGCCGTATTCCGAAACGCCAAGGCAGATATCGGGGTGCTCGGCGTGGAACTTGTCCAGCCAGGGACCATTGTCCTCAATCTTGCCGCCATACCAGCCAAAGTAGTGGTTGTAGCTTTCCAGGTCGGTGATGTGGTGCATGGGGCCGTCGGTCGGGGTGTGCGAAACATGGGCAATGGTGGTGGAACGGGTGGGATCCAGCTCCTTACACAGCTTCTGCAGGTCATGGTGACGTTCCACCAGCTCCTGGCTGATGCCGCCAATCAAAATTTCGTTGGAAATGCCCCAGAACATGATGGACGGGTGGTTGTAGTTCTGGATGATCAGCTCGGTCATCTCGCGGCGGCAGTGTGCGTGGGCATCCTCGCCGGGTTTGAACACGCTGATGAACGGAATCTCGGCCCAAACGGCAAAACCGATGGAGTCGCAGGCGTTATAGAAATCCTGACTGTGCTGGTAGTGGGCCAGACGAATGGTGTTGGCACCGACTTCCTTGATCATCTGGGCATCCTCGTAATGGTCGTCAGTGCTCAGAGCGTTGCCTTTGTACAAGCGGTCCTGATGGCGGGAAACACCACGCAGCGGGGTGGGCACGCCATTGATGGAAAAGCCGCCGTCCGGGGTGACGGTGTAGCTGCGCACACCAACATTGACGTACAGATCGTCATAGGATTCATTGCAGCGCTGCAGGCGGGCAATTACGGTGTACAGGTTGGGCTCGTCCATGCTCCACAGCTCAGCATCAGGCACATACAGGGTAACGGCGGTGTTATCAGCCGGGCGGGTGGCGGAAGCAACCTCAAAGCCATAGGGATCTTCAATGCTGTACTGCACGGTAAAGTTTTCGTCCGGGTTGGTCACATAGCTTTTGATTTCGAACGTGGCGCCGCCGTCCGCTGCCGGTTTGGGGGTAACTTTAATGCCGGGGCCGCCGAAATAATCCAGGTCAAAGTGGGTGTTGGGCACGCTGATCAGGTTGACGCCGCGGTACAAGCCGCCATAGAACGTGAAGTCGGCGGAAGAGGGATACATGGACGGCGTATCTTCGTTGCTGACTTCAATGGTCAGCTCGTTCTCGCCGTCATGGCACAAATCCGTCACATCAGCGCGGAAAATGGAGTAACCGCCCTCGTGGGTGGTGGCAACCGTTCCGTTGACCTTGACGGTAGCGGAAAGGGCTGCGGCCAGAACTTCAATATAGGTGCGGCCGCCGGCCAAAGGCTGCTTGGGCGCAGTAAAGGTGCGGGTGTAAACACCGGTGGTGCGCAGATAGCTGCCGTTGCCGTCCATGCCATCCACCGCGTTCCAGGTGTGGGGCAGGGTAACCGCCTTAGCCGGGCGTTCGCCCTTGGGGAAGGTCAGGGTCCAGTTTTCGTTCAGGGAAATTACGTTACGCATGGCAAATCTCCTGTCTTGTTGTGGTTTGTGGTGCGGAATGTTATTTTATGATAGGTTTATTGTACCACAGCGTCCGACAGGATTTTAGAAAGTTTTTATGATGAAATAGTAGAATTTTCAGTAGAATGATTTGTAAAATGCAGGACTGAATAAAAACTGCTTGCAGTGCTTGCAGCAGTTCTTTTATGGTACTTGATGATAAAAGGTTGCCGCCTGCATGTTTCGATAGCGCACCAATTTTTGAGCGGCGCACCTGCGCCGCGGTTCAAAAGCAGTGTTCTTTTTTAATTTATTTCATAAAAAGGAATAATGGTTATGCAATGCCCACGGTGTCAACGCCCATTTTTGTGATGTCGTTTCTGACGATTTGGAGCGACATAACATAAGGGCAATACCGCATAATTCTAAGTGCCGATACGGCGAGCGAGGTGCGGCAG
>ERZ831634.2530-NODE-2530-length-15712-cov-2.868302_pt1 | contig 15712 bp, 10 predicted proteins | sample MGYA00519953_ERZ831634 | MGnify/ENA primary metagenome ERZ831634 (study PRJEB31850, sample SAMEA3708718) | human gut metagenome | biome: human gut; feature: human-associated habitat; material: faeces | place: China | collected 2014 ... | reverse complement strand
CTTCATCGGCATGAAAAGTGCTGAAACCGGCATCAATGGTCGGACGGAAGTGAATTTCACACTTGAAGCCGATGCCATCGGACTCGAAGAAGTGGTTGCAATCGGTTACGGTACGATCCGTAAAGAAGAGATTACCAGTTCGATTACTCGAGTGTCGTCCGATGAATTTCTGCAGGGAAGCGTCAGTAATCCGCTCCAGTTGCTTCAGGGAAAAGTCGCCGGTTTGGGTATTTCCAAAACATCAGGCAACCCCAGCGGTGAGTTGAGTATCATGCTGCGCGGTATCTCTACGTTGGCTGCTTCTTCGGCACCGCTCATCGTGATCGACGGTGTGGCCGGCGGATCCCTCAATGCCATTTCACCGGAAGACATCGAATCCATCGATGTTCTGAAGGATGGTTCGGCTGCGGCTATCTACGGTACACGCGGAACGAACGGTGTGATTATCATCAACACCAAGCGACCGCAGTCGGGACGTGTCACGTTGGAATATAAAGGATATGTTACCATCGATCAGATGTTCGACGAGACTTCCGATTATCCGAATGCCACGGAACTTCGCAGCTTGAAATCCCGGCTCGCAAAAGAGGATTCACGCTTCGACCTGATTAACGATTTCAAGGGTGATACGGATTGGGTCAAGGAGATTACCCGTACGCCCGTCAGCCAGACGCATTACGTCTCGTTGCAAGGCGGAAACGCCCGGACGAATTACCTCGCTTCGGTGACCTACAACGACAAACAGGGAATCTACAAGGGCTCTTTCGACGAGTCGTTGACTGCTAAGCTCAGCATCAATCACGCCATGTTCGACGATCGGCTCAAAATAGCACTGAATGTCAGTAATAAGATCGTAACGCAGGGTATCGTTCCGGAGGATCTCTATATGCAGGCGCTCAGCCGGAACCCGACCATCCCGGTCTACAATGCCGACGGTTCCTATTACGAAAACAGCAACGGGGCCAATCCGGTCGGTTTGCTGAAAGAGCAGAGCACCGAAAACAAGTACGACCAGTTGATGATGTCGGGTCGTATCTCGGTCGAGCCGATCAAGGATCTGACGATCAGTGCTACGGGTATTTACATGGGCGATTTCAATGATTACGCCTACAGCACGACCCGGAAGCATTATTCATCGACGATGGGCAGCACACGGGGACAGGCGCGACTTTCGGGGGGCCACGGCGAGGACAAGACACTTGAATTACAGGCCGATTATTCGCGTAAATTCGGTTTTCATACGTTGCAGGCGACCGTCGGATACAGTTACAACGATTATATTCATCAGTCTTCCGAGATGTATGCTTATGATTTCCCGATCGATGGATTCGGCGCCTGGAATATCGGTTCGGCGAATTCGACGCTCGATGGTCTTTCGAAATTAACCAGTTATAAGTACCGGGTCAAACTGATCGGTTTCTATGGTCGTGTGAACTATAATTTCGACAACAAATATCTTTTTATGGCGAGCCTGCGTCATGAGGGAAGCGATAAGTTCGGAAAGAACAACCGTTGGGGTACTTTCCCGGCTGTAAGTGCCGGCTGGCGGATCACACAGGAAAAGTTCATGCGGGATGTACACTGGGTTTCCGATCTCAAATTACGTGTCGGATATGGTATTACCGGTACCGCACCCTCGTCTGCTTACCAATACATTCCGCTGTACAACTTCAGCACCGCATACATGGGGTACGACGGCGGCAAGTGGGTGAATGGTATCGTGCCGACGAACAATGCGAACGACGATCTGAAATGGGAACGCAAAAAGGAACTCAACGTCGGACTCGACTTTGCTCTGTTCGGCAGCAGGTTCCGGGGTAGTATCGATTTTTACAATCGCCGTACCGATGACCTGTTATACACTTATACGGTACCGACCCCTCCCAATATCACGAATTCGATTTTGGCCAACGTGGGTTCGATGCGCAACCAGGGTGTCGAGGTGATGCTTTCCGGAGACTTGATTTCCCGCAAAGATATGGCGTTGTCGCTCAGCGGGAATTTCTCGTACAATAAGAACAAGCTGATCTCACTTTCCAATGACAGGTATACGATGGAATACCTGACGCTCGGATCGACCGGAGAACCCATGCAGACTTACACGCACCGGCTCGAAGATGGCTGGGCTGTCGGTAATTTCTACGGATGGCGTGTCGACGGACTGAAGAACAGCACGACATGGAATGTTGTCGGAGCCGAGAATTCGGACCCCAGTGAAGACAACAAGGCTATTATCGGTAACGGTATGCCCAAAATGTTCGCCGCCCTGCAGGCTAACTATCGCTGGAAGGGACTTGATGTGTCGGTGTCCTTCCGCGGAGCCTTCGGCTTCGATATTCTGAACGCCTACCGGATGAAGTATGAAACACTCGCCTGGCTGTCGAGTTTCAATGTGCCGAAATCGGCTTATCAGAAGGTCGGCGAATATTATAACTTCGCACCGTCGATCTATTCGGACCGCTATATCGAGTCGGGAGATTATGTCAAACTCGATAACCTGACGATCGGTTACACGTTCGATCTCTCGCAGCGCAATAAAGTGATACGCAGCATCCGGGTCTTCTGCACCGGCATGAACCTGCTGACGATCAGTGGCTATTCCGGGCTGGACCCCGAAGTGGCGATCGTCGGTCTCACACCCGGCGTAGACCCGATCAACAAATATCCCAATCTGCGCTCGTACATCGTCGGGGCATCGTTCAACTTCTAAAGATCAAAACCATGAAACGAAAAATAATACGTCTGTCCGGAGCATGCGCACTCCTGCTGGCTTCATGCACGAATCTCGATCCGGATATTTACAGCGATATGACCATTGACAAGATCCTGGATGACAGCGAACAGAGTTCGGCCTACCTGCTGACGCCCATGTACGGGCAGATGCGCTGGTTCAACGAGGACCGCAGCATCTGGGATCTGACCGAGCTCGGAACCGATGCCTGGGTCATTCCCACCAATTCGGACGGAGGCTGGTATGACGGCGGGATCTGGCTGCGGCTGGACAATCACGAATGGAAATCGACCGATCCCCATTTCAGTACGTGTTGGAGCCACTTGTGGTACGGTATCACGACCTGCTGCAACCGGGTGCTGCATCAGTTCGAAGAGGCCGGACTGGAGCTCGACGAGCAAACGCTGGCTGAGATTCGTGCCGTGCGTGCATTCTATTATTATTACCTGCTGTCTCTTTTCGGGAATGTGCCGATCATGGAGACCTACGACGTGCCGAAAGATTATATGCCCACGACGCGCGACCGGAAAGAGGTGTATGACTTCGTCGTGCGGGAACTGCGCGAGAGCATGGACAAACTGCCCGAAGAACAGCGGTACAGTCGTTTTAACAAGTGGGCAGCCAAGCATCTGCTGGCAAAGGTGTATCTGAATGCCGAATCGTGGCTCGGCAGTGAATATGCCGCCAAGCGCGACAGTACGCTCATCCTTTGCAACGAGATAATCGGGTCTACGAAATACCAGCTCGACGACAGCTTTTCCAATATTTTCAGTCTGCAAAGCGAAACGTCGCCCGAAATTATTTTTGCAGTACCGTATGACGAAACGACGGGATCGCCGATTTTTCACTGCATCTATGCCAAAACCCAGCACTGGGCCTGCAAGCCGATCTACAACGCGGGTTCGGGCGGTTACAATGGATTGCGTGCCGTGCCTTCATACGTGAACGAGACGTTCGATGCCACAGATCCCGATAACTACAACGACAAACGTTATAAGCAGAGCTACTGCATGGGGCAGCAATACGACTATCTCACCAAGCAGCCGCTCTATTTTACCGACGGTGTGACCCCCTTTAATTATGTCAATGAAATCGCGTCAATCGATGCAGCACGTGAATTCGACGGCTACCGCTTCGGAAAGTACGAGATCAAGATCGGCCAGAAGTGGGAGACCGATCAGGATTGGGTCGTATTCCGTTTGGGAGAGACCCTGATGATGAAGGCCGAATGTCTGCTTCGCGGCGGGGATGCACAGGGGGCTGCCGACATCGTGAACGAGGTGCGTAAACGCAGTTTCGATCCGTCCCTGCCCCAATCCGTGCGTGAGCTGACGGCCGAGCAGTTGTCCGCCTTGACAGTCGTTGACGGCGTATCCGTGCCTTACGGCGAATTCCTGAAAGAGCTCGGACGCGAGTTCACGGGCGAAGGAATGCGGCGCGAACAATTGATCCGGTGGAATCTCTATGTAAACGGAAGCTGGACATTCCACACGCCCAAGCAGAAGAAATATCTCGAATTGTATCCGATACCCTCTTCCGAACTGCTTTCCAACATTAACCTTCGCCAAAATGATGGATACTCCTATTAAAACGGACAGACGCCCCATATCCGGGTTCAGAAGCATTTTGCTCCTGATTGCCGTCATATTCCTGCTGCCGGGCTGCTCGTCAGCATCCGATACGGAGATTCCCGATCCGGAGCCGCCGGGACCGGAACCTGTTGAAACAGGGACGCTGCTACCGGAAAACATAACGCTCGTGGCACGTGTTACCGGACGTTCGGAAAGCGGAGAAATGATTCCCAATCCCAACCGAACGGACGCCCGGTTCAATATCGGACGTACCGACTACAGCAATATGTGGGATGCCGGCAACGGGACGGTCATGTGTGTGTTCGGCGATAATTTCGATTACGGAGGCGGTAATTGGAAATCGAATGCCATCGCCCTCTCTTCGGACAGCGATCTGACGGACGGACTCTATTATTCGGGGATGCTGATGGACGGTAATGCCGTAAAGGAGATTATTGTCTCCCGGGCCAAAACCGGGCAGTATCCCGATGGTTCGGAATACGAGGTGACCTGCATCCCTACGGGTGGCATTGCGGTCGGCGCCCGTCAATACCTGAACTACATGAGCATCCATGACTGGACTCCTACGGGTGATAACGATTATTGGTCGGTGAATTACAGTGAAATCGTTTATTCGGATAATTATGGGGCTGCATGGACCCGTTCGGGTGTCAAATGGAATGCGGACAGCAACTTCACGCAGATCGCCTACCTGAAGGAGAACGGGCTGGTATATATGTACGGCACGCATTCGGGACGTTATGGTAATGTCTATCTGGCGCGAGTCAGCGAAACGAAGCTCCTCGACAAGTCGGCCTACGAATATTGGAATGGTGCCGGCTGGAAGCGCAGCGAGCAGGCGGCAGTACCCGTTGCCCGCGGCACGGCTTCTGAAATGACCGTCGCCTACAACAGCCGTTACAAGCGCTATATGATGATGTACCTGTCGGTCAACCAGCGGGCTATCGTTTACCGCGACGCCCCGTCGCCGGAAGGAGACTGGTCCGGTGAGAAAATCATTATGTATGAGGATGGCAACGCGCTTTATGCTCCTTATATCCATCCCTGGTTCAACGAAAAAGACGAATTGTGGTTCGTCATCTCGCATGCCGTACCTACATGGAACGTTTTCTTGATGCGCGCTGACCTCAATTGGGACGAAGCAGGCGTCAACCTGCTCTCGGAAGGCGGATTCGAAGAGCATCCGACCCAGGCGTTGAGCTATAAAACGAGGTGGAACGTGAATACGGCGGCCCTCACCTCGCGTGATGCGCACAGCGGTAAGATCGCCTGCCGTTTTTCAAACACGAACTCCGGCGAATGGCAGGATGTATGCACTCAGACGGTCTCCTTACAGCAGAATGCTGATTACACCATTGAGTGTTGGGTGAAATCCGAAGAGATGCTGCCTGAAGGCGCCTATGTCGGCGTTCGTCTGCCCGACGGAACGATCCACGACGTGACGGGTACGGTTCAGGCCGGTGAATGGACACGCTTCGGCTGTGAATTCAATGCCGGATCGGCTGCAAACGCCGAAGCTTTCGTCGGTGTCTGGGGCGCTCCCGGTATGACATTTATCGTGGACGATATTTGCCTGAAACCAATAAAAACAGAATAACCGACACTAAAAAACCAACAACAATGAAAAACCGTTATTTCACAATTTCATTTTTACTTTTTGCAGCATTTGCCGCAGGTTGTGCTGACGACAAAAAGGAGGGTGGCAACGACATCAAGCTCAATCCCGAACCGACACAACTTTCGAACATAACCCTGATGAAAGCCACGTTCGCGGCGGACGAATTCAATATGATTTCCGAACCCGGGTTCGAACTTTTCCCCGATGAAGCGACTACCATTCACTCTGGTATTTCGAAGGGGCATCTAAAGACCCGTCGCTGGTGTCGAAACACACGCAGGCGCACAGCGGACAGGTCGCTCTGAAACTTGAGAATCCGAACGACGGCAGTTGGTGCGATGCCTGCTTGCAGTCGATTGCACTCAAGAAAGGCAAAGATTATACGTTCTCCTGCTTCGGACAGGCTTCATGGGCCGGAATGAACGCCTTTACGGGCGTTCGGCTGGAAGGTGGACCTATTTACGATGGACAGGCCGGCGATTGGAATCCCGACGTATGGACCGAATTTACCAAGGAGTTCAATTCCGGCGATTATACGCAGGGCAATGTCTTCTGCGGGGCATGGGGATACCCCGGAGTATGGGTCGCACTGGATGATTTCAGACTCGCTCCGACCGGCACCACCCAGACCTCGACCAAATTGGACGCCTGCCTGGCGACGGGAACCGTCTCGAACGCTTCGTTTACAGATATTTCGTTTGCGGGTAAAGCCGTCATCTGGGCCGGACCGAACAATACGGTTTCCATGGCGCTGACCGATGTTTCGGCCGGAGGCAAGCATTATGCAAACGCATTCGCATTGTCGAACGACATGAATCCCGATAATGGATTCTATATCGCCCAGGTTTCGCCCGGCAGCGACGGTATCGTTCCCATTCTCGAACCGTCGGGAGACGGTGAAACCGCCTGTGTTCCGACGGCCGGTGTGACCGTCAACGGCAAACAGTATATTCATTATTATTCGTTCAAGTCGCTCGATCCCGAAGACAGCGACGCATGGACGGCAAACTTTTCCGGGTTGTTGTCATCGGCAGACGGCGGTAAAAGCTGGACCCGCGAGATACGCGGGCGTTGGAGCGGAGCAGGACATTTCGTACAGGCGGCATTCTATTTGAGCGACAAGTACCTTTACATGTTCGGTTCGGACGCAGGCCGTTCCACGCCCAAGATATACGTCGCGCGTATCAAAAGCGACGGTGATATTGCAACAGCGGCCAACTGGACCTATTGGGACGGCACCGACTGGGTGGCGGGAGATCCCGAATCGGCGGCGGCGATCACCTATGGCAATGCATCCGAAATGTGCGTAACTTATAATGCGACTCACAAACGCTATATCATGGTTTACCGTTCGGGGACGACGGGCGGTCTGGTCTACCGCGACGCCGGTTTGCCCGAAGGCGACTGGTCGGGCGAAAAACTACTGGTGCTCGACAATGCAAACCAGGGCGGCTGGTTCTCGCCGTCAGTTTATCCCTATTCGTCGGGCGACAATATGTACTTTATCGTTTCGCAACTGTAATCCTCTGATATCCGACGGAACCTGGCCGTGTCATACACGGCCGGGTATCCGTTTTTAAGACCGACTTTATGTACAAGACTATTTTGCCGCTGATAAGCTGTATCTTGTTCGCCTGCTCGCCGCATGGCGGGGAGAACCTGCTCGCTGACGGCGGGTTCGAAGAATCTGTGAAGACATGGAATATCGGTAAGTCCGAATTGTCATCCGAAGCGCATGCGGGAAAGTTCGCCTGCGCCCTGTATGTCGAAACACCCCGCTATACACCCGTCTGGTCCGACATCTGTACACAGAGAATAAAGGTGCTACCCGGAAAAGAATATCGGCTTTCCGCATTCGCCCGCATGTCCCTGTCCCCATTGACGAACGGCGTGTATATCGGCGTGCGTCGATCCGACGGCAGTGTTTTGAAAGACAGATTGTTCCTGCTGTCCGGCAGGAACTGGACCCGGATGGCGCTGGATTTCGATTCCGATGAAGAACAGGAGCTCACTGTTTTCTGCGGCGTCTGGGCAGATCAGAATTCAACCTATTTTGTCGATGATTTCAGCCTGAATATGATAAAATAATCATAAATTCGCGTATCATGTCGCATCGTCCGATCCGTCTGTTTCTGCTGCTTGCCATATGTATAATGACGAGCGGCTGCCGTCATGAATCGGTCTCGGAATCCAAACGTCACTATGTGATCGGATTCTCCCAATGCACCAATGACTTGTGGCGGCAAATCATGATGATCCAGATGCAGGCCGAAGCGGCCAAATATCCGGAATTGAGCATTGTAGTCAGCAACGCGCATAACAATACGCAGCTGCAGATCGATCAGATCCGTGAATTTATCAATGCGAAGGTAGATCTGCTCATTATCTCGCCGAACGAATCGGAGCCGGTAACACCGATCGCTGTCGAAGCTTTCGATATGGGAATTCCGACAATCATCTGGGACCGCAAAATACATTCGGACCATTATACAACCTGCATCAGTGCGGATAATTACGATATCGGTCGGGACGTGGGACGTTACATTAACACCATATTGTCCGAAGGATCTACAATTCTCGAAATTACCGGACTGATGAGCTCCTCACCCGCCGTGGAACGGCATAAGGGATTCCTCGCCGAAGCAAGTGAAAGCTATTCGGTACATACGATTTCCGGCGACTGGAAACCCGATGTGGCAAAAGAACGCGTGGCGGCGATGGGGCACTATGACGATATCGATCTGGTTTTTGCGCATAACGACGATATGGCACTTGCTGCCTACAATGTGATCAATGCGACCGATTCACTTTGTGCACAGCGGATAAAATTTATCGGAATAGATGCGCTGGTCGGGGTAGATGCCGTCCTTGACGGTCGATTGCAGGCTTCGTTCCTCTATCCTACAGGCGGAGACAAGGTCATGTCGATCGCCCGTCGGATTCTGCTCGGCAAACGAGTCGAAAAGAGTTATCGGTTGCAATCGGCGCTCGTCGATTCTCACAATGCCTACACGCTCAAAGCGCAGCAGGAACAGATAGTCAGTTATCAGGAACAGATCAACAAACAGAAAGCGACGCTCGAACAGTACGATCGAAGTGTCGACGGCCTGAAATATTCATTGTGGGCCGTTGTAATCATCGCTCTTATCGCGGGGAGTATGGGTATTTATGCCTTTCGGCTAAACGTACGTCTCCGGCGTCGCAACGAAATGCTGACCGCAAAAAATGCGGAAATCGAAATCGCTACCAGGGAATTGATGGATAAGCATGCACAGATAGAGAATGTAACGGCTCATAAATTGCAGTTTTTTACAAATATCACCCACGAAATCCGTACGCCTCTGACACTTATCCTCAATCCGCTCGACAGTATCGTCAAACGGGAAAAAGACCCCGAAATTCAACGTAATATCTGGACGATCCAGCGTAACGCACGCCATCTGCTGAATGTCGTGAATCAGATTCTCGATTTCCGGAAGATCGAAAATAATAAAATGATGCTTACGCTGAAACAAGTGGATATCGTACAGTTTACGCAAGAGATACTCAATTATTTCGAGACTTATGCCGAAACGGAAAAGATCGTCTATAAATTCCGTACGGACACGCCGCATCAGCAGTTGTGGATCGATACCGATAAAATCGAACAGGTGTTGCTCAACCTGCTTTCCAATGCTTTCAAATATTCGCCCAAATACGGTACGATCCTGGTGTCGGTGACAGACAACGGTCCGAGCGTGCTGATCGAAGTCGAGGATAACGGGAAAGGTATAGACAAAGAGAGCCTTCCCCGGATTTTCGATCGTTTCTATGCGCTCAAAAACACATCGAATTACAGTACAGGGATCGGATTGCACCTGACTCGGGAATATGTCGAGCTGCATCATGGACGCATAACAGTGGATAGTCTTCCGGGAGCCTATACCGTCTTCCGGGTCGAATTGTTCAAGGGGAAATCACACTTCGGAGAGAATGCCGCTTTTGATGAAACTCTTCCGACAAATTATCTTGCGGACGAGGCGATCGACGACAATAAGATCGATGCGCTGTTAACCAAAAAATACGACGAAACAATCGTCATTGCCGAGGATGATCCTGAAATACTCGCCTATCTTAAGGATGAACTTTCAACAAACTTCCGCGTTATTGCCGTCAATAACGGTTATGATGCCGTTAAAGCCGTGATGGACAATGAAGTATCGCTCATTTTGAGCGACGTGCTGATGCCTGCACTCAATGGATTCCAGTTGTGCAGTAACATAAAATCGAATATAGCGACCTGTCATATTCCGATCGTGCTGCTTACGGCTCTTTCAGATGACAACCAACGGATTTACGGAATTGCAGAAGGGGCCGACGAATATATTCACAAGCCGTTCAATATGCAGTATGTTCGGCTGAAGATTATTCGGAACATTGAGGAACGTAAGCGCCTTGCCAGTACGTTTGCTAAAAAATTCGGCCATCTGACGAGACATGAAACCGCAAATCTCCCTTGTGTGGATGATGTGTTCCGGGATAAGCTCTTCAATTTGATTGAGGCGCAGTATAGCGACAGCAATTTCAAAATCGAACTGATGAGCGATATGTTAGGAATGTCGAGAATATTGCTTTACCGGAAAATCACAAGTATTTTTGGAATGTCCCCATCCGATTTATTACGCAATTTCCGGTTACAAAAGGCGATTCAGCTGTTAACAGATCAACGACGCAATGTAAGCGAGGTCGCATATATCGTAGGATTTTCTTCCCCTGCCTATTTTGCAAAATGCTTCAAAAGCGTTTACAATATGACGCCGACAGAATATATGCATCAAACGCGAGAATAGATTATGTTTTAGAAACCTATTTTAACAAGCTGTGACTTGGACTATGAAACCCTTGGGTTAGAACTTATATCTAGATATTCAAAATGCCGATTGTTAGATAGAAATATGAATACGACTTGTTGTATAATCAAGTTGGGAAGATGACGTTTTCGATATGGTTATTAGTAAATCAATTCGGGTATTTTACAATAGGACTTGGAGGAATAGTACCTATTGGGATTTTTCTGTATGTTTTCGTATCTTCGTTGTGGTTATTTGAAACAAAGAAATTCAGTGCAATCGACTGAAAAGAAACCGTTGCCTTCTCGTTACCTGTCATCTATATAAAAGATGTAATGGCCCGATAAATCGGGTCATTACATCTTTTAATCCCGCTCCTTTCCGGAACGTCCCGGTTTTCTGTCTCCGGCGGCTATTCGAACTCCTCCCGGAACAACCCGTATTTGCGGATCAGACGGGAGATTTCGGGATCAAGGTTACCGCGGAACTTCAGGCTCTCGCGCAGTTCCACCGAACGCAGGAAATATTTCACGGCCTGCTCCTCGTCGCCCAGACGCGATGCGAGGATGGCCAGCATGTACTGGATGTCGGGCGTCGAGGCGGCGTCCGGCTCGGCGCGCAGGATGCGGTACGCCGCGGCATCGTACCCCAGCGACATGTAGGCCAACGCCGTATTGCGGTCCTCGTAGGGGCGCAGGATCGTGAGCGCCTCCTCGTAACGGCGTTTTTTGAGCAGTTCCACGGCGTGCATGTAATCGGCATCGACCTCGGTCGTATAGACCGTGTCCTGCTGCATGCCGCGGCGGTGGAGGTTGAACCGGAAATCCACGGCGCGCATCTGCGGATAGATCACCCGGCGCATACGCTCGTAAGCCTTGGGGTATTTCATCCGGATACGCCATTCGCGGGTGTCGGGATTTCCCTCCCATTTCATCATGGCGAGCACCTCCTGCTTGTCGGCGATCAGCGTGTCGGCGGCAGTCAGCCGGCAGAGTTCGTCCCAGTCCTCGGCCAGCCACTTCGTGCGCAGCAGGTTCGGCAGGTCGGGAAGCCCCTCGACGGGCTTGCCGAGCACCTGGCGGCCGTTCTCGTCGAGCGTATAGCTGCCCGACACCTTGAGCGAGTCGTACAGCGTGCGGAACTCCGACACGAGCACCCGGCGCAGCGCCTCGGCGCGTTCGCGGGCCAGCCGTTCGTTGACCTGCCAGGTTCCCTCGGGCGAAGCCGTGGCCCGAAGCGTGATGCTGTCGATGATGTAGACCGGATCGGTCATCAGGTCGCGCGTCAGCGAACGCACGGCGGCGATCTGACGGCGATTTGCGGTCAGCGTGTCGACAAGGGTCGATTTTCCCGACGGGAAGGTGAAGAAGAAGCGCGCGTTGGCCTCGGCGTCGCGCAACACGATGCGCTGCATGTAGCGCGTCGTTTCGTCGAGGAACGTGGTCATCGAGGCCACGTTGTAGGTCAGCGTGTCCGACCGGGTGATCCGGTACGTGCGGCCGCTCCGGTCCTCGACCTCCCCGGCCAGACAGAGGTAGAGTTTCGACGTGTTCTCGTCGGCCTGCACCTGCTCGGTGTAATAATAGTCGACCCTCCCGTCGGGACGGTAGATCACCGTGTCGAGCCGTGCGTCGGCGTAGTAGGGATGGCGCACCAGACGCGCGAAGGCCGCGGGGCTGTTCACGGCCCGCTCATAATTGCGCCGCACCGCCCCTTCGCGGAGCATACCGCGCCGCACCTCCGCCGTATCGAGGGCGTTCAGGGCCGCCAGACGGTCGGCGGCATACGCTTTGCGGATCCGGTAATTCTCACGGGCGGCGCTGTCTCCGGTTTCGCGAAGCAACCCTTCGACCTCCGGACGGCGCAGCCCCGTGTAGGCGAGCCGGCGGCCCGCCAGCGTGCGTATCCCGGCATCGTCGGCCGTATAGACCTCGCCGTAGACGCGCCCCGGATTCTCCGTCAGCGAACGGATGTAGGCCTCGCGCTCCCGGCCCCCGTCGACCGGGTATTCGCCCTGCACGCGGGTATAGATCCCGCCGCCGGGCAGCACGTCGTCGCCCGTATAGGCATGCCGGTAACGCGGCGCAAAATAGTCGTTCAGATGGTCGAACTTGTCGCTGGCATCCGGCGTGTAGGAGGTCCGCTCCCGCACCTTGCGGTCGGTGGCCGTGACGTAGCGGCGCAACCGGGCGTACTGCCGGCGGCGCTCCCCGCGCGTCGTCCATCCCACCTGCCTGTCGAACATCGCCTCCTCGGGCGTCATGCGCTCCAGGCGGGCGCCGGCGTCGGCGTACTTCGCCTGCTGCTCCGCCACGCGGTCCATGTAGCGGGAATAGCCCCTCTTGTCGCCGAAACGCTCGAAGTAGTCGGCGCTGTCGACGATCCGCCCGAGGTAGTCGTCATAACGCGCATATTCGCGCCACTGCATCGTCCGGAAGCGGTCGCCGGTGTAAACCAGCGGATCGAACGCCTGCGTGTCCTCCCCCTTGAGCAGCTGCGGATCGACGACCAGCCGCCAGTTCCGGGCCTGCAATTCCTGCGGGACCGACACAACGAACTCGACGTTGATCTTGCCGTTGCGCTCCACCAGGTTGCGGCGGTTCGAGGCCGAAATGACCACCTCGTCGATGGCCACCGACATCATCTTCTCGCCCGACAGCGAATCGACGTCCACGGGCGTAATGAAAAGTTCCGTGCCGTCCTGTTTGCGGTAGGTAATGATCTTCTGGGTGCGGGCCGTATCGGCGGCCTGCGCCACGGGGTTCTGTGCCGACCGGGCCGGGAGGTGCACCCCCACTTCGGGATCGCTCTTGGCCAGTTTGCGGATATTTCCGCACCCGGCCAGGAATGCGCCCGCGGCAAGTACGGCCGCCGCATACCCCATCCATTCGCGCTGTTTCATCATCCGGACAGGCATTTACTTGCGGGAAACGTCCACCGCACCGTTCACATCGACCGTAAAGACCCGCCTGACGCCGCCCGGCGAGGTCTGAACCTGGCGCAGCACCAGCGTGGCGCCGGCCATCCAGCTCTCGTAGGGAACCTTCATTTCGTAGCGGAACACCTGATCGGTCTTTTTATCGGCGTTGATCGTCATATAGGGCTGCCGCTCGGCCCAGTAGGCGCCGGAAAGAAGGCGGCGGCGCTCCTGCATGTGCTGCTGATAGCGGCCATTGATCAGCACGTGGGGAAAGAGTTTCACCGACTTGCGGTCGGGAGTGCTCAGCTCGGGCAGGATCGCCCAGCTCTGCGAGCGGGTCACGGCCTTGCGCGACACCGATATTTCCAGCACCATGTGCAGCTCGCCGCCGCGTTCGGCCAGCACCTTGCGCGTCACGGCGACGTCGCCCACGATCTGGGCGCGGAGCGAAAGCGCCGCAACGAGAAATACGAAAAGGAGGCAGTATTTTTTCATGGGACGCATCGTTTATTTCTTGGAGTTGAACAGGTAGACGAACGTTACGCCGACTTCGGTGGGAATCGGCAGGAAACGTTTGGTATCGACGTAGGAACTGCGCTTCGGGCCGCTGACCGGCTCGGTATGGTAGCTCAGGCGCGCCAGTCCGGCACCGGCCGAAAGTTCGAGGTTCCAGTGGGGGCTGACGTAGAACTGGTAACCGATACTGATGCCCGCACCGACGAACGAACCTTTGTAATAGTTGGTCTGCAACCCCTTGAATACCTTGTCGCCGATGAACGGAAGCTTGAAGCCGCCGACCTCGAACTTGCCGCCGATGGCGTGCACCCCGAAAAAGAGGCGCGTGTACTTCTCGGTCACCCAGTAGCGGTACTCGGGGCGGATGAACCAATGCTGGATTTTATTGTCCGAACCGATGGTCCAGGGGTTATAGTTGGCTGAAAAGCCCAGCGTGGAGTGTTTGCCGACAGCCACCTCGGCCCCGACATTCGGAGTTGCGGTGGCCCAGTAAAGCAGGTTGGTCTTCACGGCCACCTGCTGCGCCGACGCTCCGGCCCAGCAGCACACGGCCAGAAGAAGCGCCGGAAGGATCTTCTTATTCATACTCATAGATACACAAATTGATTCGTGTTTGCACATGTCCGAACCGGCCAAAAAGACTGTTCCCGCCGCCATTTCAGACAATTATCGGTGCAAAATTGGCCATAAAACACAAAAATACATGTATCATATATAACACAAAGACCGCAAAATCCCGAAACGCCCAGACCCGGAACCGCGGGATCCGAATACCTGTACGCGGTTTATTTGGCTTTTCGGCGGAGAATCGGTAACTTTGGTGCTCAAAAACACCCGATTGATGTTGAAATTAACGATTGCGATCCTCGCGGCCATACTGCTGACCGCATGCGGAGGTCCGGCAAAACGGACTGAAAAGCAGCAGGAAAAAACGATTCTGTGTGGCGGCTATACCCAACAACGGCCCCTCGAAGCGTCCGAGCGCGAACTGTTCCGCCAGGTGACGGCCGGTATGACCGGCGTGAGCTACACCCCGGAGAGCGTCGGCACGCAGGTCGTGGCGGGAACCAACTACCGCTTCGTCTGCAAGGCGAAGACCGTGACGCCCAACCCCGAAACCTACCGGGCCGAAGTCATCGTCTTCAAGCCGCTGCCGGGACAGGGCGAAGCGAAAATCACGAAAATCACGCGGTTGTAACCCCTCCGGAGGCTTTCTGCAAATACTCCTGCAGGATGAGCGCATGGTTCTCCGCCGCATTTTTCGAGGCGTAGAGCAGCGTCACCGTGTCCGCTCCCTCTATCCCGCGGACGAACTCCCGTACGGCCTGCGACGCACGCAGTTCGTCGGTATACCGACGGCGAAACTCCTCCCAGCGGCCCCCGGGATCGGCATGATACCAGCTGCGCAGTCCGGCCGAAGGCGCAATGTCCCTGGCCCAGATGTCGTAATGCAGAGCGTCCCTGCGTACGCCCCGCGGCCAGAGCCTGTCGACCAGCACGCGGCAG
>ERZ831634.2521-NODE-2521-length-15748-cov-6.449882_pt1 | contig 15748 bp, 9 predicted proteins | sample MGYA00519953_ERZ831634 | MGnify/ENA primary metagenome ERZ831634 (study PRJEB31850, sample SAMEA3708718) | human gut metagenome | biome: human gut; feature: human-associated habitat; material: faeces | place: China | collected 2014 ... | reverse complement strand
CGCTCACCGAGCGGGCGCTTTTTCTATTTGAAAGTTATAATTCCATTTCGTACAGCTCGTCGCCGGCCTTGTGGAATCCGGCGCGCTCGAACATCCGCTGCGACTGCGCATTGAACGAGTAGATCTCCGCGTGCAGTTTGGGGATGTGCTGTTCCCTCGCGAGCTTTTGAATTTCGCCGATGACGCGCCCGCCGATGTGCTTGTTCTGGAAGCTCTTCGCCACGACGATGTTGATCTCGCCGTCCGGATGCAGGCAGACGTCGCCGCACAGGCGGCCGCGGTACTTGATGTAAAAAAGACTGCCGCGCGCGTTGAGATAGCGGTACATCGCCTTGAGCAGCTTCAGGTCGTACACACTGTTGCGGTTGTCGACCTGCTTGCACACATCCGCATCCTGATACCACGGAAGCGACGCTTTGTAGTTGGGATAATACGGGACGAGAGTGATCTCGCCGTCGACAATTCTGCGTTCCATGACAGACCTCTCTTACATGATGACTTTCGGCGGAAACGGGCTCAGATGTGCGCGATGCAGTCGTACGCGATGCGTTCTCCGCCGTCGACGGCACCGTGGATGACGCCGCAGCGCCGGAAGCCATACGCTTCCAAAAGCCGCTGCATCGGGCGGTTATCCGCGTGCGTGTCGGCGCGCAGATAGCCGATCTGCGCGGTGCAGAAGTCAAAGCAGGCCTTCGACACGCCACGCGCTTTCCCGTTGGAGGCGAGACGGTGGATCGTGCCGTAGGGTTGATCGAGATGCCACGCGCCGTCTTCGATGACGCGGTAGCTCTCGTCCTCGCCGAGAAAGAGGGCGAATATGCCGACGATCTCGCCATTTTCAAGCATCACATAGCTGCTGCCGCATGCGATATCATAGGTGACGATGCTGCGGTCTGGGTACTCGTCGCCCCATTGCGAGGCATTGCCGTTTGCGCGCATGTAGCGCTTTGCGGCGGCGAAGACGTCCAGCACCGTGTCGACGTCCTGCAAGGTGGTTTTGCGAATTTCCATTTTAGCCCTTGTGCTGCTCGAACCAGCCGGTGATCTCGTTTAAGCGGCGGATGCGGTGCTTGGGCTTGCCGCTGCGGGAGAGCTCGTGGTTCTCGCCGCGGAAGAGCACGAGGCGGCTCTCGACGCCGTGCGCGATCAGCGCAGAGTACATCTGATAGCCCTGATCGACGGGGCAGCGGTAGTCCTCGAGCGAGTGGAGAAAGAGCGTCGGCGTTTTGACCTTGTCAGCGTACTTCATGGGGCTGTGCCACCAGAATTTTTCGACATCCGGCCAGATGGTCGAGCCGCACTGGTCTTCGGAGAAGTCGGGGCCGATGTCGGACACACCGTAGAAGCTCGTCCAGTTCGAGATCGAGCGCTGGCTGGCGCAGGCGCGGAAGCGGTCGGTGTGGCCGATGATCCAGTTGGTCATAAAGCCGCCGTAGGAGCCGCCGGTTTCGAAGAGGTTATCTGCGTCCATCTCGGGATACTTTGCGAGCGCCGCGTCGCAGAACGCCATCAGATCATCGAAGTCGACCGTGCCGTACTTGCCGCGGATATCCATGAACGCGCCGCGGCCGTCGGAGCCGGTGGGATTGCAGAAGATGACGAAATAGCCACGGCTCGCCCAGTACTGCATCTCGTGATAGAACACGGGACCGTAGACGGTCTTGGGACCGCCGTGAATATCGAAGATGACGGGGTACTTTTTGCCCGCTTCAAAGTCCATCGGCTTTAGGATAAAGCCGTGCACCTCGTGGTCGCCCGCGGTGAGGTTGAGGGGGTCAGGCTGGGCAACGTATTTGCCGCGCAGCATTGCGTCGTTGAAGTGCGTGACGCGGCGGCCCGTCTCGTCGTAGAGCTCCTGCGGATTCATATCCCAGAGCGCGCAGAGGAGCATTTTGCCGTTTTTGCGGTCAAAGCAGTCGACGCTGCCGTCGCGCACGAGGACGGGGGAGACGGTGCCGTCTTCGAGCTTGTAGAGCCCCGCGCCGTCGAAGCGCGTCGAGATAAAGTACAGCACGTCGCCGTCCATCTTGAACGCCTGACCGCCGCCGTGGCGGACGTCGCAGCCGACGGAAGAACCGATGGCCTCGCCGTAGACGGCGTAGGGCGTGACGGCAAGCGTCTCGTAGTCGAGCTTGTAAAAGTCGCAGTCCGTGTTCATGCCGAACTTGCCGTCCGCGGCCATGACGAGCAGGAAGGACTTGCCGAGCGCGTATGTCGCGATGACGAAGTCGGGGCGACTCTTGACGACGAGCTTCTGACGGCGCGAGGCAAGGTCGATGCGGTAAAGGTCCTGACCGCCGAAGTGCGCGGGGCGGGGGACGGAGACGTCGAGAAGACTGAAATAGACGGTCTTCTGATCCTCCGCGAGCTGGACATCGGAGACGTTGAAGCCCGCATCCGTCAGGCGGGTGAGGGACTTTTTCTTCGCATCGTAGTAGAAGAGACTTTCATACGCGCCGCGCGTGTATGTGCCGCCGTTCCACCACCAGGGTAACTGAGAGATGACCTCGTAATCCTCGTTTTCCTTTTTGTCGTCAAAGTAGGCTTTCACGAGCTTCTTGTCGCCTTTATAGAGGTCCTCAAAGCCGGGAAAGGTCGAGCCGACGACAAGCAGGTCGCCGTTTTTGAGAGGGAAGACCTGCGAGACGGGGATGGGAAACGTGTAGGCAAGATCGGCCTCGCCGCCGTCGAGTGCGATCTTGTAGAAGCGGCTCGTGAGCAATGGTTCCTTTTCCCCCTCACGGTCGCCCGCGAAAAGAACCGTGTTTTCATCCAAGTAGCAGAACGAGGATTCCTTGCCGCCGCCGGTCAGCGCGCGGACGCGGCCGCCTTTTAAAAGATAGAGGCGGGATTCGTAGCAATTTTTTTCTTTTTCCGCCTGACTCACGGTGAAGCAGGCGCTTGTCCCCTCGGGAGAGAATGTCACGTTCGCAAGTGAGCGGACGGCGCAGAAATCGTCAATGGCGATGGGCTTCATGGGAAAACTCCTTTCATCGTCTGCGCGCAGAGCGGCGCAAAATCACGCAAGCATCATACCACAGCGACAAATATATTGCAATCCGCGGCAAAATCCGTCGAAGCGCACAAAAAAACATCTGCGGAAACCGCAGATGTTCACAAAAAATGCCTTGACTTTTCTGTACCCATTTGGTAAAATAAAGCGCTTATAAACGGGAAAGGGCGAGGAAAATTCCCCACCCATTACCGAGAGAATAGCATACCGCGGCAAAAAAAGCAAGATGCAGTTCGCTTTGTTTTACAACAAAGCCGGGTGTGTCGAACTGAATAGAGCCGCCGCAATACATTCCTTCAAGCGGACAGGGCTTGAAGAAAAGAAAGGCGTGAAGAGCAAAATGGCCAAAGACAAGATGTATGGCAAAACCCTTCGCAAGAATTTCGCCCGACACGAGGAGATCGTGGAGATGCCGAACCTGCTGGCGCTTCAGAAGAAGTCCTACCAGTGGTTCCTCGATACGGGTCTGCGCGAAGTCTTTTCCGACGTCGCCTCGATCTCGAACTACGCGGGCAACCTGGAGCTGAGCTTCATCGACTACAAGATGGACGAAGCGCCCAAGTACGACGTGCTCGAGTGCAAGGCGCGCGACGCGACGTATGCCGCCCCCCTGAAGGTGAGTGTGCGCCTCTACAACAAGGAGACCGGCGAGATCAAGGAGCAGGAGATCTTCATGGGCGACTTCCCGCTCATGACCGACTCCGGCACGTTCGTCATCAACGGCGCCGAGCGCGTGGTGGTTTCCCAGCTCGTCCGTTCCCCCGGCATTTACTACGGCAAGGAGATCGATCTCAAGACCGACCTCCCGCTGCTGACGTCCACCGTCATCCCGTACCGCGGCGCATGGCTCGAATACGAGACCGACGCCAATGAGATGTTCTGGGTGCGCATCGACAAAAACCGCAAGATCCCCATCACCGAGCTGGTGCGCGCCATCGGCTTCAAGACCGACGCCGAGATCCTCGAGCTGTTCGGCGATGACGACCGCGTGGCCGTCACGCTCGAAAAAGACGCCTGCAAGACCTATGAAGAGGCGATGCTCGAGATCTACCGCAAGCTGCGCCCGGGCGAGCCGCCCACGGTCGAGGCCTGCGAGACCCTCATCAACAACCTCTTCTTCGACCCGCGCCGCTATGACCTGTCCATGGTCGGCCGCTACAAGTACAACAAGAAGCTCTCCCTGTGGGCGCGCATCCGCGGGCAGAAGCTCGTCTATCCCGTTGCCGACCCGCGCACGGGCGAGATCATGTTTGACGCCGGCCACATCGTCACCGACGAGGAAGCGCGCGAGATGGATGCCATCGGCGTCAACGATGTGACCATCGAGGTCGATGGCCGTACGATGCGCGTGTTCTCCAACCACATGGTCGATCTTGACCGCTTTGTCGACTTTGACCCCGTGGCCGAGTGCGGCATCAAAGAGCGCGTGCGCGAGAGCGTGCTCAAGGAGCTGCTCGAGCAGTACAGCGGCGAGGAGCTCAAGGAAGCTATCCGCGACAACGCCGACCGCCTCGTCCCCAAGCACATTCTGGTCGACGATATCCTCGCCTCCATCAACTACATGAACGCGCTGGCGCACGGCATCGTCTATAAGGACGATATCGACCACCTCGGCAACCGCCGTCTGCGCTGCGTGGGTGAGCTGCTGCAGAATCAGTTCCGCATCGGTTTTTCCCGTATGGAGCGCGTCATTCGCGAGCGCATGACGATCCAGGATCTCGACATCGTCACCCCGCAGAGCCTCATCAACATCCGCCCCGTCACCGCGGCGATCAAGGAGTTCTTCGGATCGAGCCCTCTGTCCCAGTTCATGGACCAGACGAACCCGCTCGCCGAGCTGACGCACAAGCGCCGTCTGTCCGCGCTGGGCCCCGGCGGCCTTTCCCGCGAGCGCGCGAACATGGAAGTGCGAGACGTGCACTACAGCCACTATGGCCGTATGTGCCCGATCGAGACGCCGGAAGGTCCGAACATCGGCCTGATCTCCTACCTCGCGACCTACGCCCGCATCAATGAGTACGGCTTTATCGAAGCGCCGTTCCGCAAGGTCGACCACGAGACCTGCCGCGTGACCGACGAGATCGAATACATGACCGCAGACGTCGAGGACCAGTACATCGTCGGTCAGGCTGCCGAGCCTGTCGATGAAAACGGCTGTCTCGTCAACCAGCGTATCACCTGCCGCCACCGCGACGAGATCGTCGAGGTCGACCGTGACCGCGTCGACTATATCGATATCTCCCCGCGTATGATGGTCTCCATCGCGACGGCGATGATCCCGTTCCTGCCGAACGACGACGCGAACCGCGCCCTGATGGGCGCGAACATGCAGCGCCAGGCCGTTCCTCTGCTCCGCCCCGAGGCGCCGATTGTCGGCACCGGTATGGAGCATAAGATCTGCATGGACTCCGAGGTCGTCATCCTCGCCGAGGGCGACGGCATCGTCACAAAGATGGACGCGCGCGCCATCACTGTCGCCTACGACAACGGTGAGACGAAGGAATACAAGCTCACGAAGTTCCTGCGCTCCAACCACGGCACGTGCATCAACCAGCATCCGATCGTCGACGTCGGCGAGCGCGTGCATGGCCGCCGCCTGAACGAGAACGGCGTGTGGGAAGATCCCACCGTCCTTGCCGACGGCCCCGCGACCGATCAGGGCGAGATCGCTCTGGGCCGCAACATCCTCGTCGGCTTCATGACCTGGGAAGGCTACAACTACGAAGACGCCGTTCTTCTGAACGAGCGCCTTGTCCGCGAGGACTATTACACCTCCATCCACCTCGAAGAGTACGAGCTTGACGCACGCGACACCAAGCTCGGCCCCGAAGAGATCACCCGCGACATCCCCAACGTCGGCGAAGACGCGCTCAAAGATCTCGACGAGCGCGGCATCATCCGCATCGGCGCGGAGGTCCACGCCGGCGACATCCTCGTCGGTAAGGTCACGCCCAAGGGCGAGACCGACCTGACCGCGGAAGAGCGCTTGCTGCGCGCCATCTTCGGCGAAAAGGCGCGCGAAGTGCGCGACACCTCCCTTAAGGTGCCCCACGGCGAGAGCGGTATCGTCGTCGACGCCAAGGTCTTCTCCCGCGAGGCGGGCGACGAGCTTGGCCCCGGCGTGAACATGGTCGTGCGCGTTTACATCGCGCAGCGCCGCAAGATCCAGCCGGGCGACAAGATGGCCGGTCGTCACGGCAACAAGGGCGTTGTCTCCCGCATCCTGCCGCAGGAGGATATGCCCTTCATGCCCGACGGTACGCCGCTTGATATCGTGCTGAACCCGCTGGGCGTTCCGTCCCGTATGAACATCGGTCAGGTGCTCGAGGTCCATCTGGGCTACGCCGCCAAGACCCTCGGCTACAAGGTCGCGACCCCGATCTTCGACGGTGCGAGCTACGAGGACATCCGCGAGGAGCTCATCAAGGCCGGTCTCGACCCCGAGGGCAAGAGCTGGCTGTACGACGGCCGTACCGGCGAGCGCTTCGACAATAAGGTCACCGTCGGTTACGTGTACTTCCTCAAGCTGCACCACCTGGTCGACGATAAGATCCACGCCCGTTCCACCGGCCCGTACTCCCTTGTCACGCAGCAGCCGCTCGGCGGCAAGGCGCAGTTCGGCGGCCAGCGCTTCGGCGAAATGGAAGTTTGGGCCCTCGAGGCTTATGGTGCAGCTTACACCCTGCAGGAGATCCTGACGGTCAAGTCCGACGACGTGACCGGCCGTGTGCGCACCTACGAGTCCATCGTCAAGGGCCACAACATCCCGCAGCCCGGCGTGCCCGAGTCGTTCAAGGTCCTTGTCAAGGAGCTCCAGGCCCTGTGCCTCGATGTTCAGGTCCTCGACCGCGACGGCAACCAGATCGAGCTCAAGGAAGACGAAGACGCGATGGATACGTTCAACCTCGCCCGCATGGACGCCGAGGATGAGCGCCACCGCAGCAACCCCTTCGCCGATGAAGCCGAGCTCGAGGACGCAGGCTTTGAATATGTCGCTGATGATGAAGTCAACGCCGACTTTGCCGGCGACGATCAGGAAGACTGAGAAAAGGAGGAGCATATAGAAAATGAGTTACGCAACGTTTGACGCGATCAAAATCGGCATCGCTTCTCCGGAGATGATCCGTGAATGGTCTTACGGCGAGGTCAAAAAGCCCGAGACCATCAACTACCGCACCCTCAAGCCCGAGCGCGACGGCCTGTTCTGCGAGCGCATCTTTGGCCCCACGAAGGACTGGGAGTGCCACTGCGGCAAGTATAAGAAGATCCGCTACAAGGGCAAGATCTGCGACCGCTGCGGCGTCGAGGTCACGCGCGCCAAGGTCCGCCGTGAGCGCATGGGCCATATCGAGTTGGCCGCTCCGTGCAGCCACATCTGGTATTTCAAGGGCATCCCGTCCCGCATGGGTCTGCTTCTGGATATCAGCCCCCGCATTCTCGAAAAGGTCCTGTACTTTGCAAACTATATCGTCACCGATCCCGGCGACTGCCCGCTGGCCAAGAACCAGATCCTGTCCGAAAAAGAGTACCGCGATATGCGCGAGAAATATGAGGACGATTTCAAGGCCGGCATGGGCGCCGAGGCCGTGAAGGAGCTTCTGCAGCAGATCGATTTGGAGGAGCTCTCCGAGCAGCTGAAAAACGAGCTGAAGGACGCCTCCGGCCAGAAGAAGCTGCGCATCATCAAGCGCCTTGAGGTCGTCGAGTCGTTCCGGATGTCCGGCAACGATCCGACGTGGATGGTCATGGACGTGCTGCCGGTCATTCCGCCGGAGCTGCGCCCGATGGTCCAGCTGGACGGCGGCCGCTTCGCGACCTCCGACTTAAACGACCTCTACCGCCGCGTCATCAACCGCAACAACCGCTTAAAGCGCCTCATTCAGCTCAACGCGCCCGACATCATCGTGCGCAACGAGAAGCGCATGCTGCAGGAAGCGGTCGACGCGCTGATCGACAACGGCCGCCGCGGCCGCGCCGTTACCGGCGCGAACAACCGCGCACTCAAGTCCCTTTCCGACATGCTCAAGGGTAAGCAGGGCCGCTTCCGTCAGAACCTGCTCGGCAAGCGTGTCGACTACTCCGGCCGTAGCGTTATCTGCGTCGGCCCTGAGCTGAAGATCTACCAGTGCGGTGTGCCGAAGGAAATGGCACTCGAGCTGTTCCGCCCCTTCATTATGAAGAAGCTCGTCGAGGACGGCGCCGCCAACAACATCAAGTCCGCCAAGAAGATGGTCGATAAGGGCCGCACGGAGGTCTGGGACGCGCTCGACGTCGTCATCAAGGATCACCCCGTCATGCTCAACCGCGCGCCGACGCTCCACCGTCTCGGTATTCAGGCGTTCGAGCCGGTGCTGGTCGAGGGCCGCGCCCTCAAGCTCCACCCGCTGAACTGCACGGCATTCAACGCGGACTTCGACGGCGACCAGATGGCTATTCACGTGCCCCTGTCTGCCGAGGCGCAGGCCGAGGCCCGTATCCTGATGCTCTCTGCCAACAACCTGCTGCGTCCTCAGGACGGCGGCCCTGTCACGGTGCCGACGCAGGATATGGTTTTGGGTTCCTACTACCTCACGTTCGAGCGCTTTGAAAACGGCGTTTCCCAGATGGATAACGACGAGTTCTGGCCGCAGGACATTGACTTTGCCCTTGCCGGCAAGCGCTACGACGAGCTGACCGACGAAGAGAAGGCCAGCGTGAATCTGCACGTTTACCGCGACGAGGACGAGGCCATGCTCGCCTACAACGACCACCTCATCGGTATCCACCAGCCCATTCTTGTCCGCACGGTCAAGCAGATGCCGGACGGCACCATGGGCAGCAAGGTCGTGCGCGTTACCATCGGCCGCATCATCTTTAACCGCAATATCCCGCAGGACCTTGGCTTTGTCAAGCGCGTGGATGAAAACGGCGAGCCGACCGAAAACTACTTCGACTACGAGATCACCGAGGTCTGCGGCAAGAAGTTGCTCGGCAAGATCGTCGACCGCACGATCAAGCTGCACAACTTCACCATCGCGGCCGAAGTGCTCGATAACATCAAGGCCACGGGCTACAAGTTCTCCACCCGTGCAGCCATCAGTATCTCCGTTGCGGATATGACCATTCCGCCGGCAAAGTACACCCTCATTGCCGAGACCGAGCAGCGCGTCGTCGACATTGAAGACCAGTTCAAGATGGGCTTCATGACCGAGGACGAGCGCTACCGCGCCGTCGTCAAGGAGTGGGAAAAGACCACCGCGGACGTCACCGACGCTCTGCAGAAGAACATGGACCGCTACAACCCCATCTTCATGATGGCGGACTCCGGCGCCCGTGGTTCGATGAAGCAGATCCGTCAGCTGACCGGTATGCGCGGCCTGATGGCCAACACCGCCGGTAAGACGATCGAGATCCCGGTCAAGGCAAACTTCCGCGAAGGTCTGTCCGTCCTTGAATACTTCACCTCCTCCCGAGGCGCCCGTAAGGGCCTTGCCGATACGGCTCTTCGTACGGCAGACTCCGGTTACCTGACCCGCCGAATGGTCGACGTCTGCCAGGATGTCATCATCCGCTCCGACGACTGCGGCGCGACCCGCGGCATCACGATCAGCGAGATCAGCGAGAACGGCCAGGTCATCGAAAAGTTCTCCGAGCGCGTCAACGGCCGCTATCCGGTCCACGACGTGATGAAGCCCGGCACGGACGAGGTCCTCATTTCCAAGGATCACATGATGACCCCCGAGGATGCCGACCTCATGGAGAAGTTCGATATCCACTCCGTCGAGATCCGCACGGTGCTTACGTGCAAGGCCCACAGCGGCGTTTGCGCGAAGTGCTACGGCATGAACCTTGCCACGAGCAAGCCCGTCGGCCCCGGCGAGGCGGTCGGTATCATCGCGGCCCAGTCCATCGGCGAGCCCGGTACGCAGCTGACGATGCGAACCTTCCACACCGGCGGCGTTGCGGGCGGCGATATCACCCAGGGTCTTCCGCGAGTCGAGGAACTGTTTGAGGCGCGCCGTCCCAAGAAGATGGCGACCCTCGCCGAGATCGGCGGTAAGGTCCGCTTCGAAGAGGCGACCAAGGGCAGCCTGCTCAACATCATCGTCACCGCGGACGACGGCGACAACCGCATCTACTCGGTGCCGCACACCGGCCTGCGCGTGAACGACGGCGACGTCATCGCCAAGGGCACGCAGCTGCAGGACGGCGCGCTGTCCCCGCACGATATCCTGCGTATCCGCGGCACGTCCGCCGTTCATGACTACCTCATTCAGGAAGTTTTGAAGGTTTACCGTCAGCAGGGCGTTGACATCAACGATAAGCATATCGAGGTCATCGTCCGCCAGATGATGCGCAAGGTGCGCGTCGAGGAGTCCGGTGACACGAACCTGCTCTCCGGCTCCATGGTCGATCTGCTTGAGTATGAGGATGCCAACGAGGAGATCCGCGCGCGCAATGCCGCGGGCGAGGTCAACGCCGAGACCGGCGAGCCGCTGCAGGAAGCCATTGCCACGCAGCTGCTCATGGGTATCACGAAGGCCTCTCTTGCGACCGACAGCTGGATGTCCGCCGCGTCCTTCCAGGAGACCACAAAGGTCCTGACTGAAGCCGCCATCAAGGGTAAGGTCGACCACCTTGTTGGTCTGAAGGAGAACGTCATCATCGGTAAGCTCATCCCCGCCGGTGCAGGCCTGAACGCCTACCGTGACTTTGCCGAGGAGATCGTTCCCGAGCCTGAGAAGCCCGAGGAAGAGCCGCACGAGCCGCGCATCATCACGAATGCCGTCGAAGTGTGAGTTAAGACCTCACGTATTGAATAGGTAAAAAGAGACGCGGAAAATTCCGCGTCTCTTTTTTGCCATTTTGGCGGAAAAAGGGAGAGTTTGACAGCCTCTTTTCAAAAGTTTGACGCGCCGGCGCGGAACGCACAAAAAAATTCGGGAAAAGCCCGTCGTTTCAGCGATTATTTTGTGTAGACAGCCATAAAAAACGCTTGACGGCTTGTGTGCCTCATGGTATAATTTCAACTTGCGTGGGTATGTCCCACGGAATTTGTCATACCGTCAGGAGGGACCTGCCGTGACGCCGGATCTGTCCACTTGCCGCAAGGTAGCGGGCATCAAGCAGACGATGCGTGCACTGCGGGAACACCGCGCGGAAAAGCTGTATATCGCCTGCGATGCAGATCCAGCCGTGCTTGCGCCGATCAAAGCGCTCGCACGCGAAGAGAACATCGAGATCGACGATCGCGCCACGATGGTGCAGCTTGGCCACAGCGCGGGCATCGCCGTTGGTGCGGCGGTGATCGCCGTTCTGAGAAATTAAGGTTTTTTCGGGATATTTTACCGATATCCTGTAAAAAATATATATCACATCATTTCAGGAAAGGAGAAACAAGAATGCCTACTTTTAACCAGTTGGTTCGCAAGGGCAGACAGCAGTCGACTTACAAGTCCAACTCCCCGGCTCTGCAGTATGGTCTTAACACGCTGAAGAACAAGGAGACCGACCTCGCCTCTCCCCAGAAGCGTGGCGTTTGCACCGCAGTTCGTACTGCGACCCCGAAGAAGCCGAACTCCGCTCTTCGTAAGATCGCCCGTGTCCGCCTCACCAATGGCTATGAGGTCACCGCTTACATCCCCGGCGTCGGTCATTCCCTGCAGGAGCACTCTGTGGTCATGATCCGCGGCGGCCGTGTGAAGGACCTCCCTGGTGTGCGTTACCACATCATCCGCGGCACTCTGGACGCTCAGGGCGTGCAGGGCCGTATGCAGTCCCGTTCCAAGTACGGCGCCAAGCGCCCGAAGCAGAAGTAAGGCTGCGACCTTGAAATGAGCTTTGCCGAAAAGGTTTGATATATATTTTGTGTCATTCACCTCTTTGGCAGGCCGGAACACGATGGGGGAGAGCCCCATTCGCGAGTACCTATGATTTCTAAATTATAAGAAGGAGGGAAGCAAAGTGCCCAGAAGAGGTAATGTTCCCAAGAGAGAAGTTCTGCCCGATCCTATGTACAACAGCGTCCTGGTGACCAAGCTCGTCAACAGCGTGATGCTCGACGGCAAGAAGGGCGTCGCCCAGAAGGTCGTCTACAGCGCGTTCGACATGATCAAGGACAAGACCGGCAACGAGCCTCTCGATGTTTTCAACCAGGCCATGGAGAATATCATGCCCAGCCTGGAGACCAAGTCCCGCCGCGTCGGCGGTGCCACCTATCAGGTGCCGATGGAGGTCCGTCCCGCCCGTCGTCAGACCCTCGGTCTGCGTTGGCTGACGGCCTATGCCCGTGCCCGTGGTGAGCGCACCATGGCCGAGCGCCTGGCTGGCGAGATCATGGATGCTGCCAACAACAGCGGCAGCGCCGTGAAGAAACGCGAAGATACCCACAAGATGGCCGAATCCAACAAGGCATTCGCCCACTTCCGCTGGTAACGGAGGAACGAGAGAATTATGGCAAGAAAAGTCTCTCTGGAAAACACCAGAAATATCGGCATCATGGCCCATATCGACGCTGGCAAGACCACGACTACCGAGCGTATTCTGTACTACACCGGCGTCAACTACAAGATCGGCGAGACCCACGACGGTACCGCCACGATGGACTGGATGGCTCAGGAACAGGAGCGTGGTATCACCATCACCTCCGCTGCCACCACCTGCTACTGGAAGGGCAGCAAGAATCAGTTCCCGCAGACCCGCTTGAACATCATCGACACCCCGGGCCACGTCGACTTCACCGTTGAGGTCGAGCGCTCCCTGCGCGTTCTGGACGGCTCTGTGACCGTTCTCTGCGCCAAGGGCGGCGTTGAGCCCCAGTCTGAGACTGTGTGGCGTCAGGCCGATAACTACAAGGTCCCCCGCATGATCTACGTCAACAAGATGGATATCATGGGCGCGGATTTCTACAACGTTCTGCACATGATCCACGACCGTCTCAAGTGCAACGCTGTCCCCATCCAGCTGCCGATCGGCTCTGAAGACACCTTCAAGGGCATCATCGACCTGGTGGAGATGGACGCTGATATCTACTACGACGAGCTCGGCAAGGACATGCGCGTCGAGGAGATCCCCGAGGACATGCTCGAGCTCGCTCAGGAGTATCGCACCAAGCTCATTGACGCTTGCGCTGACCTGAACGACGAGATCATGGAGCTGGCGCTCGAAGAGAAGCCCGTTCCTCAGGACCTCATCCGCAAGACCATCCGTCAGGCCACCATTGATAATAAGATGGTTCCTGTCACCTGCGGTACCTCTTACAAGAACAAGGGCGTTCAGAAGCTGCTGGACGCGATCGTCGACTACATGCCGTCCCCCGTGGATATCCCCGCGATCGACGGTGTGAACCCCGATACCGGTGAGGAAGATGTCCGTCACGCGGACGATAACGCTCCGTTCTCCGGTCTCGCGTTCAAGATCGCGACCGACCCGTTCGTCGGCCGTCTGTCCTTCGTTCGCGTGTACTCCGGTATTCTGAATACCGGTACCGCCGTTCTCAACTCCACCAAGCATCAGAGAGAGCGCATCGGCCGCATCCTGCAGATGCACGCCAACCACCGCGAGGATATCGAGTGCTGCTACGCCGGCGACATCTGCGCCGTCATCGGCCTCAAGAACACCACCACCGGTGATACGCTCTGCGATGAAAAGGCTCCGATCATCCTGGAGTCCATGGAATTCCCCGAGCCCGTGATCCGCGTCGCCATCGAGCCCAAGACCAAGGCCGGTCAGGAGAAGATGGGCATCGCGCTGATGAAGCTGGCTGAGGAAGACCCGACCTTCAAGACCTACACCGATGAAGAGACCGGTCAGACCATCATCGCCGGTATGGGTGAGCTCCATCTGGAGATCATTGTCGACCGCCTGCTCCGTGAGTACAAGGTCGAGGCGAATGTCGGCGCTCCTCAGGTCGCCTACAAGGAGACCATCACCAAGGCTGTCGATCAGGATACCAAGTACGCCCGTCAGAGCGGTGGTAAGGGTCAGTACGGTCACGTCAAGATCCATGTCGAGCCCAACGAGTCCGGCAAGGGTTACGAGTTTGTCAACGCCCTCGTCGGCGGCGCGATCCCCAAGGAATACGTTCCCGCGATCGATGCCGGTATTCAGGGCGCCATGCTCTCCGGTGTTCTCGCCGGTTACCCGGTCGTCGACGTCAAGGTCACGCTGTACGATGGTTCTTATCACGAGGTCGACTCCTCTGAAATGGCGTTCAAGATCGCCGGCTCCATGGCCTTCAAGGAGGCCTGCCAGAAGGCCGGCCCGACGCTGCTCGAGCCGATCATGAAGGTCTGCGTCATCGTCCCCGACGAGTACATGGGCGACGTGATCGGCGACCTCAACTCCCGCCGTGGTCAGATCCAGGGCTTCGAGGCCCGCAGCGGCGCGCAGCAGATCGACGCTTTCGTTCCTCTGGCTGAAATGTTCGGCTACGCGACTGACCTCCGCTCCTGCACGCAGGGCCGCGGCCAGTACACGATGGAGCCCGCGCATTATATCGAGATCCCGAAGAACATTCAGGAGAAGATCATCAACCAGCGCACGAACCGCGCCTGATAAAAAGGTATTGCAAAATACCGCATTTTACGGTAAAATACCGGTGTATGTAAATGACACCGGCAAACAACGAAATTTTTTCATAGGAGGATCACTCTAATGGCTAAGCAGAAATTCGAGCGTACCAAGCCCCACGTAAACATTGGTACCATCGGTCATATCGACCATGGTAAGACCACCCTGACCGCCGCGATCACCAAGTTCCTCGCCATGCAGGGCGGTGCTGACTACACCGATTACAGCTCCATCGATAAGGCTCCGGAAGAGCGCGAGCGTGGTATCACCATCAACACCGCTCACGTTGAGTACCAGACCTTCGACCGCGTTGGCCACAACTACAAGACCGGCGAGGACAACGCCCAGATTCAGGGCCGTCACTATGCCCACGTCGACTGCCCGGGCCACGCCGACTATATCAAGAACATGATCACCGGCGCTGCTCAGATGGACGGTGCTATCCTGGTCATCGCCGCTTCCGACGGCCCCATGGCCCAGACTCGTGAGCACCTGCTGCTCGCCCGTCAGGTCAACGTGCCTTCCGTTCTCGTTTTCCTGAACAAGTGCGACCAGGTCGACGATGAAGAGCTGCTCGAGCTCGTCGAGATGGAAGTCCGCGAGATGCTCGACTTCTACAGCTTCCCCGGCGACGAGACCCCGATCATCCGCGGCAGCGCTCTGAACGCCCTGATTTCCGAGTCCAAGGACATCGACGCTCCCGAGTACAAGTGCATGCACGAGCTCATGGACGCTGTTGATACCTGGATCCCCACGCCCGACCGTAAGGCCGACCAGCCGTTCCTGATGCCCGTTGAGGACGTCTTCACGATCTCCGGTCGTGGTACCGTCGCTACCGGCCGTGTTGAGCGTGGCCAGCTGAAGCTCGGCGAGGAAGTCGAGATCATCGGTCTGACCGACGAGCGTCGCAAGACCGTCGTCACCGGTATCGAAATGTTCCACAAGCTGCTCGACTACGCCGAGGCTGGTGATAACATCGGTACCCTGCTCCGTGGTGTTGCCAAGAACGAGATCGAGCGCGGCCAGGTTCTGTCCAAGCCCGGTTCCATTCACCCCCTCACCAAGTTTGTTGGTCAGGTTTACGTCCTGAACAAGGACGAGGGCGGCCGTCACACCCCGTTCTTCAACAACTATCGTCCTCAGTTCTACTTCCGTACCACCGACGTCACCGGCGTCATCACCCTG
>ERZ831634.2520-NODE-2520-length-15752-cov-3.669236_pt1 | contig 15752 bp, 9 predicted proteins | sample MGYA00519953_ERZ831634 | MGnify/ENA primary metagenome ERZ831634 (study PRJEB31850, sample SAMEA3708718) | human gut metagenome | biome: human gut; feature: human-associated habitat; material: faeces | place: China | collected 2014 ... | reverse complement strand
ACTGTCCGTACATCATCAACCAGAACCGGTACTCCATCCTAGACCGGGAGACGGAGCGCAACGGCATCCTGGATGCCAGCGCCGACCGGAAAAAGGGCGTTATCATTTACAGTCCCCTGGCGCAGGGAATGCTGACCGACCGCTATCTCCACGGCATTCCGGAGGACAGCCGCATCCGCACCGACGGCAGATTTTTGCAGGCATCCCAGCTGACGGAAGAACGCCTGGCGCAGCTCCGGCAGCTGCAGGCGATCGCACAGGACAGGGGACAGACGCTGGCACAGCTGGCGCTCTGCTGGATCCTGCGGCAGAAGGCGGTGACCAGCGTGCTGGTGGGCGCATCCCGTCCGGAACAGATCACGGACACCCTGCAGATCGTGGGGCAGAAACCGCTGACCGATGAGGAACTCCGGGCAGTCGATGCAGCAGTAGGACTGTGAGAACCGGCGTGTGCGGCTTTTTCAAAAGGGGCTTGACAATCCCGAAAAAATAGCGTATAATAGGGATAGAGAGAGGGCATACCAGTAGACGGTCTGCTCCCACTGCATATTGGTTAAAGAATAACCGCCACAGTTTGGACGCTACGGGCGGTTATTTCTTTTTCTTGCCGTGGTGATTCTGATTACTATTTTTATGATTATAGTAAATGTACAAGATCACGCTGATACAATCCAGCAGAAAGCTGCCGATTTTCAGCAGATCACCAAAGGTGACGTATTGATCCATCATACCGATCACCTCCCATCTGTTCAAGTGAGCAGTGGGAGCAAAAATCAGAAAAAGACTTGACCGCCTACCGTTTCAGGTATGCCCTCAGATATTCAGTATACCACGTTTTGCAAAAAATGTCAAACAAAAAATCCGGCAGCAGGACTCAGATTCCTGTTGTCGGATTTTTGCATTTCCATGTAATTTACGCTTGACTTATGCTTTTCTTATGCCTGGTTTCAGCATTTGCTTGTCCTTATGTTTAATGACTTCCATCATAATAAGCGCCATGATGACAGAGCAGATGTCCGCAATGGGCTGGGCGAAGATCAGACCGTCCAGACCGATCAGAGCGTTGGCGATGAACAGTACCGGCAGGAAAATGAATCCCTGGCGGCTGACGGACAGGATCAGAGATGCCAGACCGTGTCCCATGCCCTGGAAAGCGTTGTTGTTCACGAAGATAATGCCCAGGAACGGTCCGGAGACCATCAGCGCCCGGAGCATCTTCACGGCGTAGTTCTGCTGGGTGATAACATCTGCCGCAGAGCCGGAAGAGCCGGAGGTCATAAAGATGCTGATGACCGGCTCAGTGAACAGGAAGTACAGCGCCGTCAGAATCAGCCCCAGCACCAGGGTGCAGACCATGCTGAACCGTACCACTTTTGTCATCTTGGTGAAGTTCCGTGCGCCGTAGTGGAATCCCACCAGCGGCTGGATGCCGATACCGATGCCCAGCTGGATGAACACTACCAGCATATTTGCTTTCATGGCGATGCCCATGCCGCCGGTGGCGAGAACGTCGATGTTATTCAGCAGCCGGTTCAGCACCAGGTTGGACAGGCTCATCAGCACATTAGTGAAAAACATGGGGACGCCGATGGAGAACACGCCGCTGAAAATGCCGCCTTTCATGGTGAAGTGCTTCGGATTCGGGGAGAGCATGGTGCGGCTGACTTTCAGATAGATGAGGTAGAACAGCGTTGCCACCGTGTTGCCGATGCTGGTGGCGATGGCTGCACCCTTGACGCCCATGCCCATGGCAAGGATCATGATGGGGTCCAGGATGATGTTGGTCACAGCGCCGATCATCATGCCGAACATGGAGACTTTCGCCGCACCCTCGCCCTTGACCAGGTTGCTCATGGCGCTGCTCAGCACCGTGGGGATTGCACCCACGCCGATGTAGAACAGATAGTCCCTGGTGTACTGTTCCAGATTCTGATAGTTCTGCACCAGCTTGTCATAGGCGTCGCCGGAAATATCCTTGGAAATATTGGCGATGTTGGCGGACGCATCTGCACCCACCAGCGGCAGGATCCAGCTCACGCCCAGGGTCAGCGCCAGGGTGGCGAGCAGTCCCACAAAGACAGCGCCCCAGAAACTGAAGCTGCTGATTTTTTTCACCCGTTCATATTCCCGTGCGCCCAGAGAACGGGAGATAAAGGCGCAGCCGCCGATGCCGAACAGGTTGCCGAATGCCATGAGGATCATAAACACCGGGGTCGCCATGGAAACGGCATTCATCTGATAGGGGTCGTGGGTCTGTCCTACAAAGACTGTGTCCACCATGTTGTACAGCACGGTGACCAGCATACTCAGCACTGACGGGATCGCCAGTACTGCCACAGCCTTGGGGATAGACTCGATCTCAAAAACGGAGGTTTTCTTTTCTTTCATTTGCATATAGGCATAACTTCCTTTCTGTTACGGCGAAAAACGAGGCAGAAATGCGGTGACATTCTGCCTCGTTTGCATTTGTTCGGTTGAGGTACTCTTATACGTTAAAGCGGAACAGCACGATGTCGCCGTCCTGCATCACATATTCCTTGCCTTCCAGACGCACCAGTCCCTTTTCCTTGGCAGCCGCCATAGAGCCGCACGCCATCAGATCGTCATAGGAGACAACTTCGGCACGGATGAATCCCTTTTCGAAATCGGTGTGGATCTTTCCGGCAGCCTGGGGCGCTTTCGTTCCCCTGGTGATGGTCCATGCACGGACTTCCTGCTTGCCGGCGGTCAGATAGGAGATGAGACCCAGCAGAGAATAGCCCTCCCGGATGATGCGGTTCAGACCGGATTCCTCCAGTCCCAGATCTTCCAGGAACATTGCCTTGTCGTCTGCCTCCATGTCTGCGATATCCTCTTCGATCTTCGCACAGATGGGCAGTACTGCGGCGTGTTCTGCCTCAGCAATCTGCTTGACTTCCTGGTAGTGTTCATTTTTGTCCACGCCGTTGCGGAAGTCCTCTTCGCTCATGTTTGCGGCATAGATCACCGGCTTTGCGGACAGCAGCGGCATATCGTGGATCCAGCTCAGCTCGTCCTCGGTGAAGTCAAAGCCACGGGCAGACTTGCCCTCTTCCAGGTGCGCCTGGAGACGTTCCAGAAAGTCCACCTGTGCCTGGAGCTTTTTGTCGCCCTTCAGCGCCTTTTTGGTGCGGTCGATGCGGCGTGCCACCATCTCCATATCGGAGAAGATCAGCTCCAGGTTGATGGTCTCGATGTCCGATGCCGGATTGATTCTGCCGTCTACATGGATGATGTTATCGTCCTCAAAGCAGCGTACCACGTGGACGATGGCGTCCACTTCCCGGATGTCGCCCAGGAACTTGTTGCCCAGACCTTCGCCCTTGGATGCGCCTTTTACCAGTCCGGCGATGTCCACGAACTCCAGGGTAGCCGGGGTGAACTTGTCCGGCTCGTACATTTCAGCCAGCTTGTCCAGACGTGCGTCCGGCACAGAGACGATGCCTACATTTTTTTCAATGGTGCAGAACGGATAGTTTGCCGACTCTGCGCCTGCATTTGTCAGGGCGTTGAACAGGGTGCTTTTGCCCACGTTGGGCAGCCCAACCATACCTAATTTCATTGTAACAGCTCCACCTTTTTGAAGAGCGTGCGCAGCATCCGGCATATGCAGAGAGATGCGCCGCAGGCTCTGAGATTATCCGGCATTGCGCCGGGGATTGACATATCATTGACACATACATTATAGTTTAGCACAGAAAGCCGGATTTGTCAAGATTTTTGCGAAAATGCGCTCGAGAATACTCTGCACAAAAGTGTAAACCATCCGTCCAATCGTAGGGGCGAACATTGTTCGCTCGTTCCGGTATCAGAGATTGTCTATTATGTTCCCCTTGAAAAGGCGCCCGTAGGGTGTGCCTTGTGCTGGGATGTCCCGAAGGGACAGGGGGATTAAGTTTACGGTTCACTATTTCAGCACAAATCGCATCCCCAAAAAACCCCCTTGCAATCTCTTCCGAAATTTGCTATACTATTATAACAGCGATACATTCAAGCAAAATCGAAACGGAGTGAATCTATATTGAATATCCCACAGAAACTGGCTGACGAGTTCCAGCTGCGGCAGGAACAGATCGACAACACCATCGCCCTGCTGGATGACGGCAAGACCATCCCCTTTATTGCACGCTACCGGAAAGAGCGGACCGGCTCGCTGGATGACCAGGTGCTGCGTGCCATCGACAACCGGCTGCAATACCTGCGCAAGCTGGAACAGCGCAAGAGCGAGATCCTTTCCGCCATCGAGTCCCAGGGCAAGCTGACCCCGGAACTGACGGAAAAGATACAGAAAGCGGAGACTCTGGTGGAGACGGAGGATCTGTACCTGCCGTATCGTCCCAAGCGAAAGACCCGTGCGTCTATGGCGATCGCCCGTGGCTTGGAGCCGCTGGCACGGACGCTGATGGCGCAGGATGCCGGAACAGACCCGGTGCAGGCGGCACAGGCGTTCCTCACGGAAGAAGTGCCGGATACGGATGCGGCGCTCCAGGGCGCAATGGACATCCTGGCAGAGGAGATGGCGAACGACGCCGACCTGCGCAAACAGATGCGCCGTCTGGTGATGCTCACCGGTACGATACAGTCCCACGCTGTGGATGCGGATGCGGAAACACCCTATCAGAACTACTACGACTATGCCGAACCGGTAAAGCGCATCGTGGGTCACCGTGTCCTCGCCATCGACCGTGGCGAACGGGAGGGCGCACTGAAAGTGGCAGTCACGCTGCCGGAGGGACACGGGGCATCCATGCTGATCCAGAAGTTTGTGAAGAACCAGAGTCCCTGCGGAAAGCTGGTGCAGACTGCCGCAGAGGATGCGTTTCAGCGGCTGCTGTTCCCGGCGGTGGAGCGGGAGATCCGCAAGGCGCTGACCGAACAGGCGGCAACGGCTGCCATCGGTGTGTTTGCGTCCAACCTGCGGCAGCTGCTCATGGCGGCACCGCTGAAAAACCGAACCGTCCTGGGCGTAGACCCCGGCTACCGCACCGGCTGTAAGCTGGCTGTGGTGGACGAGACGGGAAAGGTGCTGGATACCGGCGTGGCACACATCACCCTGGGAAAGGGCGCATCCCTGGAAAAGGGCAAGGATACCATCCGGAAGATGCTGCGGCAGCACCATGTGACCGCCGTCGCCATCGGAAACGGCACGGCGTCCCGGGAATCCGAGGCTGTGGTGGCAGAACTGCTGAAAGAGCTGCCCTATTCTGCGGCGTATATGGTGGTCTCTGAGGCTGGGGCATCGGTGTACTCTGCGTCCAAGCTGGCGGCAGAGGAGTTCCCGGAGTATGACGTTTCACTCCGGAGCGCCGTGTCCATTGCCCGGCGGTTACAGGACCCGCTGGCGGAACTGGTGAAGATCGACCCTCAGGCGATCGGCGTGGGACAGTATCAGCACGATATGCCCAAGGCGGAGCTGTCGGCGGCGCTGGACGGCGTGGTGGAGGACTGCGTGAACCACGTAGGCGTAGACCTGAACACCGCCTCGTTCTCCCTGCTGTCCCACATCGCCGGCATCAACCAGACCATCGCCAAGAACATCGTGGCGTACCGGACGGAAAACGGCGTATTCACTGACCGGAAACAGCTGAAAAAGGTGGCAAAGCTGGGACCCAAGGCGTATGAACAGTGCGCCGGATTCCTCCGTGTGCCGGGCGCAAAGAATCCTCTGGACAACACCGCCGTGCATCCGGAAAGCTATGGCGCAGCGGAGCAGATTCTCCGGGAATGCGGCTTTCAGCTGGCGGACATTGCCGGACAGGACCGCAGCGAGATCACATCCATTGCCAAGCAGCACGGTATCGCAGCCATTGCGAAAAAAGCTGGCGTGGGTGAGCCGACGGTAAAGGATATCATCAAGGAGCTGGCAAAGCCGGGACGTGACCCTCGTGACGAACTGCCGCCGCCGCTGCTTCGGAGCGGTGACATCATGGAGCTGAAAGATCTGAAACCGGGTATGGAACTGGTGGGAACGGTGCGGAATGTCATCGACTTCGGCTGTTTTGTGGACATCGGCGTCCATGAGGACGGGCTGGTGCATATTTCCCAGATCTGCGACCGGTTTATCAAGCATCCGCTGGAGGCAGTCAAGGTCGGCGAAGTGGTAAAGGTCTGGGTGCTGGATGTGGACTTGAAACGCAAGCGCATTGCACTGACCATGAAACCGCCGAAGAAAGGATAAAGGAGAACATATGGGATTTGGAAAGAAACTGACTGCCCTGGTATTGGCGGCGGCAATGACGGCTGCGGCGTGCAGCTGCGGCACGGAAAGCGGCAAAAGCACCGCCGGAGAAGAGAGCAGCCAGGCAGAGGAAAAGCCGGACTTCCGCACGGAAATGCGGGACGATATGACCACAGGCGACATCGTGGCGGAAATGGGGCTGGGCATCAACCTGGGGAACACCCTGGAGGCGTGCGGCGACTGGATCGACAGCAGCGGCGGCGTGAACAGCTATGAGACCGCCTGGGGCAGCCCTACGGTGACTGAGGAAATGATCGCAGGCTATGCTGCCGCCGGGTTCGACTCGGTGCGCATCCCGGTGGCGTGGTCGAATCTGATGGGAGACGACTACACCGTTGCGCCGGAACTGCTGGATCGTGTGGAGACCGTGGCGCAGTATGTGCTGGACAACGGGATGTACGCCGTGGTGAATCTCCACTGGGACAACGGCTGGATCGCCGGATTCTCCACCGACTATGACACCTGCATGGAGAAATACACCCGCATCTGGGAGCAGGTATCGGAGCGCTTTTCCGGTTACGGCGACCATCTCATTCTGGAATCCATGAACGAAGAGGGCTGTTTCGACGATCTGTGGAATCACTACAGCGGTTCGGAGGACGGCAAGGCGGAGGCATACGGCATCGTCAACCGTATCAACCAGAAGTTCGTCGATCTGGTGCGCAGCTCCGGCGGCAACAACCCGGAGCGCCATCTGCTCATTGCCGGCTATGCCACCGACGTGGACATGACCTGTGACGAAATGTTCCAGATGCCGGAGGACAGCGCCGGACGGTGCGCCGTGTCGGTACATTATTATACGCCGTCTACGTTCTGCATCCTGGAAGAGGACGCCGACTGGGGCAAGGCAAAGACCACCTGGGGTTCGCCCAGAGACCAGCGGATACTGGAAAAGGACATGGAAAAGCTCCAGACCCGTTTCCTGGACAACGGCATCCCGGTCATCATCGGCGAATACGGCTGTTCCACCGGGAACAAGACCGAGGACGCCGTCCGGACATTTCTCACGGCGGTGGCACGTGCGGCGTATTCCCGTGGGATGTGTCCCATGCTGTGGGACATCACCGGGGTGTTCTATGACCGCAGCAGCTGTAAAATGATCGACAGCCAGCTGGAGCAGGAACTCCGGGATATTGCAGAGACGGCGAGAAACTGAAAAAATTGGTAAAGATGCGCTCTGAAAACTGCCGGAAAAAGGCGTCAGAGCGCATCAAAATAGCAAGTTGTTTTTCACACAATTTTTCAGATTTAGAAGAATTGCACAAAAACAGAGGTTGCTTTTATTCGTGCTGTATAAAAATGTGTGGAAAATGAAAAAAACGCTTGCAAAAAATCTACAAATATGCTATGCTGGTATATGGAGAAGTAGGGTGCAGGAAAGCACTGGTATGGCTTCATGAAGATGTGCGCCGACTGTGCAATTGGAAAGCGGAAAGCACGCAAATCAATTTTAAGAATGTCCCCCTTGAAAAGGGGGATGTCAGCGTAAGCTGACAGGGGGATAATCCCGACCCTTGCTCTTTACGGAGCATTCACCTCAGCACAAGGCACACTCTATGGGTGTCTTTGCAAGGGAAGTAATTAGAAAATTGATTTGTGTGAGCGGAAAGGGGGCAGCAGACGACTGGCACGGCGGAGGTACGGAAACCAAGGGGCAGAAAAGCTTCTCTGCACACAACCAAGGCGGCGCTATGCCGCAGAAAATCAAGAAAGGAAGAATGATAAACATGAAGATGAAGAAGTTTCTTTCATCTCTGACTGCTGGTGTAATGGCGGCAACCACCGTATTCACCAGTGCGCTGGTAACACCGGTTATGTCGTTTATTGCGACTGCGGCTGATGCTGACGCAATCGGTACAGCAACTTTAGTAGGTGTAGTCGGTGCCAATACGAATTGGGAAGCTGATGTAAATGCAACAAGTATCACTGGCGACGGCGAATACACCGTTTCCTGGAATCTGGATAGTGCATCAGACTCCATTAGTTTCCTGACAGTTCAGATCAGTAAGGCAGGAGACACCGAAAACTTTACCACTGATACATTTAAGGATCTGAAGGTATCTCTGAGTTCCGTTTCCATCAACGGCGAAGAGGTAGCAGATGCGGTAAAGGACGATAAGATTGTAGATACTGCTTTTTATGAAGGCGGTAATGCTGGTACGACTCGTATCTATCTGAACGGCAGCTGGGCAGGTAATCATGCTGGTGCGCTGGATAACTTCGATACAACTAAGGTAGAGAACGGTATCTCTAAGATTTCCGTTACCTTTACTGTAGAAGGCACCGGCAAGACCACCACAACCACTACCAGCGAGACCACTGCGGAAACCACAGAGACCACCGTTTCTTCCGCAGTTTCTTCTGATGTTTCCAGCGAGACATCTGAATCTGTTGTAACCACTGCATCTGCATCCTCTGCCGAGACTGTGACAACCACAACTGCTCCGGCAATTAAGGACGTAGAGGCAAAGATCACCACCGGCACCCAGAAGGGTAAAGACGGTGATATCCAGGCATATGCAGAATTTGACCCGAACGGCGCAAAGTCTGCAACACTGTATTATACCATAACTTCCAAGGATACCGAGTCCAGCGGTGCTTTCGGCACATACAACGGCGATTGGTTCCAGGAAGAATTTAAGGCAAGCGTTGGCGCAAATGGTGCCTGCACAGCAGATTACACCATCCCGTCCAATGTTGGCAAGACCGTAAAGGCAATGATCTTTTATCCGGATGCAAGCAGCGTCAAGATCGACAAGGTGGTTCTCCACTATGATTCCGCTGTTACCACATCCGCAACAACCACCAGTGTCACCACAACCACTGAGGCAGCAAAGTACACCAAGGTACTGACTCCGAAGGCTGAGGAAGACAAGGGTACTGACGGCAAGGCAAGCAACACCAAGGTTGAGTTCGACCCGATGGGCGCTTACAAGGCAATCGCTTACTACACCGTAAAGACAAATGACACCAACACCAGCGGCGCTTTCGGCACATGGAACGACAGCCTGCCGGAGGGTGAAGAGTGGCAGAGCGAGGAATTCAAGGATCTGGCCGTTCCGGCAAACAAGCAGGTCGTTGTTTCCTACAACATTCCGAAGACTGTCGGCGAAACCGTGCAGTTCATGGTTTATTACCCGAAGTTCGGTGATGTGACCATCGACAAGATCGTTCTGTGCTTCGACGAAGATCCGGATGCAACAACAACCTCCGTTTCTTCCACCACAGAGATCAAGACCACTGCATCCAGCGTGTCCTCTGAGACAGAGACCACTGCATCTGCAACCACCAAGGGAACAGAGTCCAGTGCATCTGAGACCAAGACCAGCGCAACCTCTGCAACCACCAAGGAAACAGAGACCAGCGCATCTGCAACCACCAAGGATACAGAATCCAGCGCAACCTCTGCAACCACCAAGACTGACAAGGCAACAGAGACCAGCGCTACCGAAAAGGCAACCACTGTTACAAGCACCACCAAGCAGTCTGCAACCACAACTGCAACAGATGCACCGAAGGGCAAGGGCATTGTCATCGACATCGGCGAGGCTAACGCAGAGCCGGGCGAAGAGGGCGTTGAACTGCCGTTCTATCTGCAGAAGTATATCCCGTCTGAGGGCTTTAGCTTTGCAATTGATGTCCCGATGGTAACTGCAAAGATCCTGAGCATCAACAAGACCGAAGTTTCCAAGGACGGCGTGGATGAATATGTATCCGGTTCTGTCCGCAGAACTTCCAACACCGCAGGCTTTGAGGCATTCGGCGCTGACGAATCCGCAGCTCCGGAAGATCGCTGGATGTACTTCATGTGGACTGTTTCCGCCGGCACTGCAACCATCCCGGATGAAGAAAACGGCGCAAGCAACTTCATGAATATGTACTTCGACATCGCTGACAACGCAGCAGATGTTGCAGCAGAATACGGTCTGGAACTCCAGACAGATGCTGACGGCAATACCTACTACTTCTTCCCGATGAACTTTGCACAGTACCAGAAGGTAAACTGGGACTTCTCCGGCACAGCAGGCAGCGCATACATCATGCCGAACCAGCAGTTCCTGGACGACAGCAGCAATGACCTGGCTACCACAGACGTTACTTACTACAACGGCGGTTTCCGTGTATACACCGACAAGAAGGATGTCACCACATCTTCTACCGCTGATACAACCACATCCATCACAACCACAAAGACAACCGCAACCGACGAAAAGGATATGCCGATCAATCTGGATATCGATGAGGTTTATGTATATCCGCAGCCGGCTGGCGAAAACCCGGATTATGTTGGCATTGAAGAAGAACTGGGCGTAAAGGTTATTGCCAAGGAAGGCGTAGACACCAAGAGCTATGGTATCAGCGGTGCAGTCGCATTCCCGGATGCAACCGCAAAGCTGTTCACCATTCCGGACGGCATGGAGAGCAAATTCGCAGTCAACGACTTCGGCTCCAGCGGCAGACCGAACATGATCGACTTTGCTGCTTATAAGAACGGCACATCCACCATCACCGACGGCAGCGACCGCTGGATCCGCTTCATCGAAGCATTCTCCAACGACGGTCCGCAGGATCCGGCTGAGCTGGATCGTATCTTCCACCTGGTATTCGATGTACCGGATGCAGATACCGTACAGGCAATCGCAGACGAATATGGTCTGACACTTCAGACCGGCGAGTATGACGGCAAGACTGTTCAGTACTACGAGTTCCCGGTAACCTGGGCTCCGGACGGCATTGACCAGATGCCCAGCGGCGGCACCATTGTTGATGTTGAGCGCTTTAAGTATCTGAACGGCGAGGGCGTGACCGGTGAGGATATCTTCGACGACCAGGTTGGTCTGAAGGATGGTGCGATCCGTGTTATCATGAAGGAAGTGGAAGATACCACAACCACAACCACAACTGTAACAACTACCACTACTACAAAGGCATCCACAACCACAACAAAGGCATCTGCTACAACAACCACAAAGGCATCCACAACTTCTACAACAAAGGCATCTGTTACAACAACGACAAAGGAATCCACTACGACAACAAAGGCGTCTGCTACAACAACTACAAAGGCATCTACGACAACAACAGAAGAAGCGACTTCTACAACAACAACCGAAAAGACAACCGTTTCCGAGACTTCCGGAACAACAACTACAAAGGCAACGGAATCCGAGGCTCCGGTAAGCACAACTACTGTAGAATCGACTACCACAGAGAGAGGCACCTTCACCAAGAAGACTACAACTGTGACAACGACTACAGAAGATGCAAACTACACCAAGGTCTCCAGACCGACCGGAACAACCACAACAGAAACCACAACTTCTGCTGAGAATACCACAACTTCCAGCGAGACAACCACAAGCACTGGTTCTTCCAGCGATACTGTTACTTCTACCACAACAACCGAGACTCAGCCTGCCGGCAAGCCGGATGTTAAGGTAAAGGAAGATGCAAACTTCTACCTGTCTGAGGACACTCGTGCATTCGACCCGGCAGATCTGGTAGAGAGCGCAACTCTGGACGGCGAGGACATTCTGAGCCAGCTGACCTTCGAGTACGCTTCTCCGAAGGATATGTACGATGCACTGCACGGCGATATCGCTTATGTTGCATCTGACTTGAAGGTTCTGTACAACGGCGAAGAAGTCGGCACTGCTAAGGTTTACATCGGCATCAAGGGTGATACGGACTTGAACGGTAAGGTTGAGGCAACTGATATGTTCTACAATATGTACTATCAGGCAAGACTGGGTGCCGGCATCAAGGAAGGCGTAACTCTGTTGGAGAACAACCAGGATGAGAATCTGGAGAAACTATCTTACTTCTTGACCGATATCGACACCGAGAGCAAGGAAGGCAAGAACACTGCCGACAAGTCCATCACTCCGACCGACCTGTTCTATCAGATGTACTACATCGCTCTGAAGGGCGCAGGCTACAAGGATACTGTTTGGACCGATGTTTGCCCGGATCTGAAGAACCTGCAGGGTTCCTGCTGGTATGAGGCAAAGTAAGCCAAACCGAAACAGAACGTGAAAACGTTTTTGACAGCCTGGATATGACATCATAAGAAAACCCGATGCGGGAGCAATCCCGTGTCGGGTTTTTGTTTTCAAGCGGAGGGTTGTATCTGTTTTGTTTTTCGGCGGTGATACTTTCCTTTTTTCAAATTCTGTTTTGTTGTGTAAAAAATCGCAAACAAAGCTTGCAAATTTGAGGAAAATCGGCTATACTGAATAGTGGAGTATTGTATGAGCGTGTTCTGCATCCGGCGGATTTTCCGGGAGGACAGAACAGGCTCCGGGAACAGCAGTTCGGGACGGTGCAGAAATGCAGCGCCGGACTGCCGTAGAAAGGGGCATGACATTGAAAGCGATTGACGAAGCACGCCGGCTGCTTAGCTCTGAGGCGTTTACAGAAACCGCAGTGCTGCTGAGCGGCGGCACAGACCTGGCAGAGGCATATCGGACACGTCTGCTGCGTGCCATTGATACATTTACACAGCATTTCGGCAGCGACCGGGAGATCGCCGTTTTTTCTGCGCCGGGACGGACAGAACTGGGCGGCAACCACACCGACCACCAGCGTGGTCATGTGCTGGCGGCAAGCATCAACCTGGATGTGATCGCCGTTGTGGCACGCCGCACCGACCGGACCATCTGCGTGAAGTCCGAGGGCTTTCCGGCAGATGTGATCTCTCTGGATGAGCTGGAGCCGGTGACAGACCAGAAACCCACCGCAGCCGAGCTTATCCGTGGTGCAGCTGCCTGGTTTCAGCAGTACGGATGTCCGTTGGATACCGGCTTTGATGCGTATACCACATCCCAGGTCATGCCAGGTTCGGGGCTGTCCTCTTCTGCGGCATTTGAGGTGCTGCTGGGGAATATCTGCAACGCCCTGTACGCCGACAACCGGTTCACTCCGGTGGAGATGGCGCAGATGGGACAGTATGCGGAAAACGTCTATTTCCATAAGCCCTGCGGTCTGATGGATCAGATGGCGTCGTCTGTGGGCGGCGCAGTTGCCATCGACTTTGCGAATCCGGTAAAGCCGGTGGTGCATCCGGTGAAGTTCGACTTTTCTTCCACCGGTTATGCGCTGTGCATCGTGGACACCGGCGGGAATCACGCAGACCTCACAGAGGAATATGCGGCGATCCCCAGGGAAATGGGCGCTGTGGCGAAGTATTTCGGCAAGGATGTGCTTTCTGAGGTGAAGTCGGAACAAGTGCTGCGTTCGATTCCCGAACTGCGAAAGGCGTGCGGCGACCGTGCGGTGCTGCGTGCCATGCACTTCTACCGGGAGGACGGCAGAGCCCAGGGCGAATCGGATGCCCTGGAGCGTGGGGACTTCGAGGCGTTCCTGCACCTGGTGCAGAACTCCGGCGAATCCTCCTACTGCCTGCTGCAAAATGTTTACCCGTCCTCTGTGCCTGCGGAACAGCCGGTCTCCATCGCCATTGCAGTTGGCTCGGCAGTGCTGGGCGGACGTGGCGCCATCCGGGTACACGGCGGCGGTTTCGGCGGAACAGTGCAGGCATTTGTACCGTCTGTGCTGCTGTCCCAGTTCCGGGACGGCATGGAGGCTGTGCTGGGCGAGGGCTGCTGCCACGTGCTGCAGATTCGCCCCATCGGCGGCATGACAATTTTGATCTGACGAAGATAGAATTTGACAGAATTCGAAAGGAAGCGTAAGAAAACATGGGAAAAATTCTGGTCACAGGCGGTACGGGCTTTATTGGCAGCCATACCTGTGTGGCACTGACCAACGCCGGCTATCCGGTGGTGGTCATGGACAATCTGAGCAATTCAAAGGTCGAGGCAATCGCTCGCATCGAGATGATTACCGGAAAACACGTGCGGTTTTACCGGACGGATATGCGGGACGAGGCAGACCTGGAACAGATCTTTGAGGACAACAAGATCGACGCCGTGATACACTTCGCCGGAATGAAGGCAGTGGGCGAATCGGTGGAAAAGCCGCTGGAATACTACGAGAACAACGTGAGCGGCACACTGACGCTGCTGCGTGTGATGCGGAAGTACGGCTGCCGCACCATGATCTTTTCCTCCAGCGCCACGGTCTACGGCAGCCAGAACCCGGTGCCGTACCGGGAGGAGATGCCCACCTCTGCGACCAATCCCTATGGCTATACCAAGGTGATGATCGAACAGATCCTGCGGGATGTCTGTGCGGCTGACCCCAACTTCACGGCGGTGGCGCTGCGGTATTTCAACCCCATCGGCGCACACATGAGCGGTCTGCTGGGCGAGAACCCCAACGGCATCCCCAACAACCTGGTGCCGTATGTGGCACAGGTGGCATCCGGTAAGCTAGATCATGTCCAGGTCTACGGCGACGATTACGACACCCCGGACGGCACAGGTGTCCGGGATTACATCCACGTTATGGATCTGGCAGTGGGTCACGTGGCTGCGCTGGCATACGGTGCAAACCATCACGGATTTGAGGCAGTGAACCTGGGGACAGGTCACGGCAGCAGCGTGCTGGAAGTGATACACGCCTATGAGAAAGCCTGCGGCAGAAAGATTCCCGTGGAGATCACCGACCGCCGTGCCGGAGACGTTGCCGTTTCTTATGCGGATGTCTCCAAGGCGAAGGAACTGCTGGGCTGGGAGGCATCGGCAGACCTGCAGCAGATGTGCAGTGACAGCTGGCGCTTTACGCTGCAAAATCCAAACGGCTTATAATCGCTTGTGTCGGGAATCTGCGGAAACAGGTTCCCACAGAAAGGAATACATATGACAGGAAGATTTGGAAATGCGATCGACAATTTTCTGATTATCATGGTCGCAGTTGCCATTGTGCTGCTGCTGGTGGTGATGCTGGGTTCCCGGCAGAGTCCGTTCCGGCAGAAACTCAGCAAGCTCCTGGTGCAGAATCCCAATGCCGCAGACCGGCGGCAGCCGCTGGAATTCAACCGGGAATATTATATCACAGGAGAGAGACCTATGCGTAAACCAAATCGTGGAAAGAATCCGCCACGCACCGTGATCGCTGTGCTGGTGCAGAAGGTGGACGAACGCCGCCGCACCATGGATCCCAGCGGCACGATGAAGTTGTATAACGAGTACTACGAGCTGATCTTCAAGACGAGAAAGGGTGATGTCCTGCACATCGTGACCAGCAAGAAGGCGTACATCGAGACACCGTTCCACCAGCAGGGACAGCTGACGTTCCAGGGCGACCGTCTGATCCGGTTCCAGTATCCGGGCGGCGAGGTCAACGAGGATCAGGACGCTTTCACCAGCGCTATGCCGGCAGCACGCCGGGCGTAACAGGTACGCAGTACGTTGAGACAAAAGAAAAGGCATACCGTTTCCGAGCGAGACGGTATGCCTTTTGTGCGTTATGGAATTTTTACGGAATAATCATCACCGGTGTGTTGATGGTTACTTCGTCGTAGATCTTTTTGGCAACGTCCAGCGGCAGGTTGATGCAGCCGTGGCTTCCGCTTGTCTGGTAGATGGTGCCG
>ERZ831634.2518-NODE-2518-length-15769-cov-4.693458_pt1 | contig 15769 bp, 10 predicted proteins | sample MGYA00519953_ERZ831634 | MGnify/ENA primary metagenome ERZ831634 (study PRJEB31850, sample SAMEA3708718) | human gut metagenome | biome: human gut; feature: human-associated habitat; material: faeces | place: China | collected 2014 ... | reverse complement strand
GTTTTTGCACAAAAACCCGCTGCACATTATGTGCAGCGGGCGGTTTTTTATCCGATGCCGAGCATTGCGGTCGCAAAAGCGAAATAGACAAGCAGGGACAGGAAGTCCACGATCGTCGTGATGATCGGCGAGGCCATCACAGCCGGGTCGAAGCCGAGCTTTTTAGCCAGCAGCGGCAGCGTTGAGCCGACGATCTTGGCAAGGCAGACCGTCACGGCCATCGTCGCGCAGACGACAAAGGCTACCAGATACGTCACGCTCTCGCTCTTTAACAGCAGCATATCGACCACGATGATCTTCGCGAAGCAGGCGATTGCCAGGCACACGCCGCAGAGGACGGACACGCGGATCTCCTTCCAGACCACGCGTCCCAGGTCGCGGAATTCGATCTCATTCAGGCTGATGCCGCGGATGATGGACACGCAGGCCTGCGAGCCGGAGTTGCCGCCGGTGTCCATCAGCATGGGGATGAACGCCGTGAGGCACGGCAGGGCGGCCAGCGAGTTTTCAAATCTTGTGATGACGATGCCCGTCAGCGTCGCCGAAACCATCAGCAGCAGCAGCCACGGGATACGGTTTTTCCAGATCTCGACAGGGGTCGAACGCATATACGGGTGTTCGGACGGCAGCATAGCGGCCATCTTTTCCATGTCCTCCGTGGCCTCGTCTTCCATGACGTCCATGGCGTCGTCGAAGGTCACGATGCCGACCAGCCGGTTCTCCGTGTCCACGACCGGCAGAGCGAGGAAGTTGTACTTGCTGAACATCTGGGCGACCTGCTCTTTATCGTCGAGCGTGCCGACGGTGATGACGTGCTCCTGCATGATGGACTCGATGGTCGCATCGTCGTCCTCGCACAGAAGCAGGTCCTTGACGCTCGTAAGGCCGATGAGCTTGTGGCCGCGCGTCACGTAGCAGGTGTAGATCGTCTCCTTGTCGATGCCCGTGCGCCGGATGCGCAAAATCGCTTCCTCGACCGTCATATTCGGGCGCAGGGAGACATATTCGGTGGTCATGATCGAGCCGGCGGAATCCTCCGGGTAGCGCAGGATCTCGTTGATCTGCTTGCGCATATCCGGCTCGGCCTGGGTCAGGATGCGCTGCACGACGTTCGCGGGCATTTCCTCCACGATATCGACGGCGTCGTCGACGTAAAGCTCGTCGATGACCTCCTTCAGCTCGGAATCCGAGAAGCCCTGAATCAGAAGCTCCTGCGCCTCCGGCTCCATTTCGACGAACGTTTCGGCGGCCAGCTCCTTCGGCAGAAGCCGGAACAGAAGCGGCAGGCGCGCCTGATCGAGATCGTCAAAAATGGCGGCGATGTCGGCGGGATTCATGGTGCTGAGGATGTCGCGCAGAGAATGATACTTCTTCTCGTCGAGCAGCATGGTCAGGGTCTTTTGCAGGGAAAAATTGCTTTCTGCCATGTCTTGTTCCTCCTAAATGTAAAGAATAGGAAGGTAAAGACACAACGCAGGCACATCAATCGAAGAATGACAGGGGCTGCAAGCACCGGACGCACAAAGGCGGCTGGGGCTCGGGCCGACTTCGGCCTGCGGATGTGCCGCTACTACTTCCTGCGTCCATTTGTTCTTCCCCCTTTTTGTTTCAGAATATCTGGCGCTTTTAAAATCGCCCAACTTATATAATAGATTGATTTCCCCGGTTTGTCAACCAAAATCCGAACGAATTCCAGTGGAATTTTGACGGATTGTGTGCTATGATAGTTGAAAATCTGACAAGAGGTGTCAAAATGGCAACAGAAAAGCTCTATTATCAGGACGCGCATCAGGCAGCGTTTGAAGCGCGCGTTGTATCCTGTCAGCCGGGAAAGCACGGCTATGACGTTGTGTTGGACAGAACCTGCTTTTATCCGGAGGGCGGCGGCCAGCCGGGTGACACCGGCTTCCTGTCCGGCGTCCGCGTGACCGACACGCATGAGCGCGATGGCAAGATCGTGCATTTTTGTGAACAGCCGCTTGCCGTGGGGCAGATTGTCGAGGGTCAAATCGATTATGGCCGCCGGTTCGAATTCATGCAGCTGCATTCCGGCGAGCATATTCTCTCCGGCGTGATACACCGCCGCTTCGGCTATGAAAATGTCGGCTTCCACATGGGCGCGGATTTTGTGACCATTGATTTTTCCGGTATGCTGACGCAGGAGGACCTGTCCGCCGTCGAGGCCGAGGCCAACGAGTGGGTCTGGAAAAACGTCCCGATTGAAATTACATACCCGGATGCCGAGGCGCTGAAGGCCATCCCCTACCGCAGCAAGAAGGAGCTGACCGGTCAGGTGCGCATCGTGACCATCCCCGGCGCGGACATCTGCGCCTGTTGTGGGACGCACGTAAGCAGCACCGGGGAAATTGGGCTGATCAAAATTTTCTCCTGCGTGAAATTCCATGACGGCGTGCGGCTGGAAATTCTGTGCGGCAGACGTGCGCTTGCCTATTTGAGCGAAATTGCCGAGCAGAACCGGCGCGTGTCAGGCCTGCTGTCGGCGAAGCCGCTGGAGACAGCTGCCGCCGTGCGGCGGCTTCTGGACGCGGAGGCCGCGCAGAAGCAGCGCGCAGCCGGGCTGGAAGAGGCTGTGTTTGCGCAGAAGGCGCAGGCACTTGCCGGGGCAGGAAACGTCCTGCTGTTTGAGCCTGCGATGAACCCGGACAGCCTGCGGCGGCTGACCGATCTGGTCATGTCGGCCTGCGGGGGCCGCGCGGCCGTTTTTGCGGGCACGGATACCGAGGGATATAAATACGCCGTCGGCGAGCAGAACGGCGATCTGCGGCAGCTGGTGAAGGAGCTGAATGCAAAGCTGCGCGGACGCGGCGGCGGCAAGCCGTTTTTCGCGCAGGGCAGCGTACAGGCAGGCCGGGCGGAGATCGAAGTGTTCTTCGCCGGGCGCTGAGGAGGGAAAGCTATGCTTCAGGATCTGTATCCGCATATGTATCACAATGAAATGTCGTGGAAAGCACCGTCGCCGGATGATATTGCGCTGATTTTTGAGCCGGATCATACAGTTTACTGTAATTTGAGCGGCGAAACGCTCACGCTGCCCCGGATGTGCGAGATCCCGGACGGCGGCGAGGCGCAGTACGCGTTTTCCATCGACGAAACAGCGTATTATCTCGTCTCCGCTCACCCCGGCGAGACAGACACGTTCCGCTATGCTCCCTCTTCGTCGCTCCGCGCCATGACGGACGGGACGAGTCCGGCGCTGTTCGCCGCCGCTGCGGGCGAAAGCCTATACCGCTGGTATGATTCCCAGAAATTCTGCGGCAGATGCGGCGCGCGCATGGAGAAAAGCACGGTCGAGCGCGCCATGGTCTGCCCGCATTGCAAAAACACGGTCTACCCGAAGATCTGCCCGGCTGTGATCGTCGCGGTGCACGACGGCGACCGGCTGCTGCTCACGCGCTATCGCGGTCGGCCGTTCAAAAAACATGCCCTCATCGCGGGCTTTAATGAGATCGGTGAGTCGATTGAGGACACGGTGCACCGCGAGGTCATGGAGGAGGCTGGCCTCCGGGTCAAAAACCTCCGCTTTTACAAATCCCAGCCGTGGGTGTTCACGGACACGCTCCTGATGGGCTTCGTCTGTGAGCTGGACGGCAGCGACAGGATCACCGTGCAGGAATCCGAGCTGGCCGAGGCGAGCTGGCACCTGCGCAGCGAGCTGCCGGAGGATCACTCCCACATCAGCCTGACCGGTGAAATGATCGAGCAGTTCCGTCTGGGCCGGTTATAACGCGCAGCGTCCAAAAATAAACAGCTTCCCCCAGCGGCAGTCCGTCGTGGACTGCGCCGCCGGGGGAATTTTTCAGCCCCTGCCGCCGAATTGGCGGCAGGGGCTGATTTGGATTATACCGGGGAATTGCGTCCGAAGAGGCTTACTCGTACAGCGACCAGTTGGGGTCGGAGGTCAGAGCCGTCCAGGTTTCGGAACCCTTGACCGTGTAGGAATGGCTGTTGGTAGCTTCCTGCACGTCGAGGTAATACCACTTATCGGAGGTGTTGTCGATCCAGGTCTTCATGCCGGGCAGGAATGCGTCGGCGGACTTGGGTGCACGGCCGGTGGCACGGTTGATCATAGCCATGAGTTCAGCACGGGTCACGTTTTTGTCCGGACGGAAGGTGCCGTCGGGATAGCCGGTGATCCAGCCGAGCTTGGCGCAGATCGCGATGGCGTTGGCCGCCCAGTACTTGACGGACACGTCATTGAAGTAGTTCGCAGCGCCGGTCGTCTCGGAGAACTTGGCGAGCATGGCGGCAAGCTCTGCACGGGTGATGGCCTCATTCGGGCGGAAGTAGCCGTTGGAGCTGTCGGTGATGACACTGGCGTTGTTCAGAGTCGCAACGTAGGTGTTGTACCAGCTGCCGGAGGCGACATCGCGGAAGCCGCTCTTGGTGGAGTAATAGGTCTTGCGGGACGCATCATCCATGAGACGGAAGAGGATCGCAGCCGTCTCAGCGCGGGTGATGTTGCCTGCGGGCTTCACAGTGCCGTTGGGATAGCCCTGGACATACGCGAAGTGGTCGGAGGTGTTGAGCTTCGGGGCAGTCTTCTTGACGGTGGTGCCGGGAAGCATGATCGGGATCCACTTGGCGTAGACTGTGGTGTCGGTCGTCAGCGGCGATGCGAAGTTGTACAGAGTTCTGAAGGTCTTGTCGGTGTACCAGCCGTCGAAGAGGAAGCCGCCGTAGACAGGATCTGCGGGCTTCGCGACCGTCAGGCCGTGACGGACCGTGACCGGAGCAACGCGGGAGCCGCCCAGAGTGTCAAAGGTGAGGGTGTGCTCGTCGAGATCGTAGTAGACCGACAGGATGGTGTAGACAGGCTTGCCGTCCACGCCCATGTAGGGCTGGATAGCCGTGCCGGTCAGCTTGCTCAGCGTGCGGTTGACATTGACGTGATGCGTTGCTCTGTAATCCTTGATGACCGCGGTGACGGTGGTGTCCTTCTTGGCGCTCAGGTGCTCGACCTCAGCGTTGGCCAGATCATAGGTGCCGTCGGGCAGCTGCTTGATGTGCAGAACGTCGTAGCGGACATAGATGTCGCCGATCGGGGTGGACGTCAGTTCAAACTTGGCGTAGATGGTCTTGTCTGCTTCCAGAACCGTTGCGAAGTCATACTCCTCGGTGAATTCGGGGTCGGCATACCAGCCAATGAACGTGTACTTGTCCTTGGTCGGGTCAGCGGGTCTTGCAACTGCATTGCCGTGACGGACCGTGACCGGGTCGATGGCGGAGCCGCCGTTGGTTTCGAAGGTCAGGGTATGCTCGTCGAGATCATACTTGACATCGATCGTCAGACCCTTTTCGATCTTGATGTTCTGCTTCGTGTCAGCGTCGTTGGTCGGATAGTGCTCACCGTAGTCCTTCGCGGTCACAGCTGCGAGCGCTTCAAACTTGCCGCTCAGCGTTTCGACCTCAGCGTTTGCCTCGTCATAGGAGCCGTCGGGCAGCTGCTTGATGTGGCGGACGGTGTAGTCGTAGGTGTTGCGGGTGTAGAACAGCTTCAGAACCAGAGAGCCGTCGCCAGCGATGTTGCCGGAGGCAACCGTGCCGGGAACTGTGCTGTCATAGGTGAAGTTATCGTAGGACTTTGCGGCTGCGGTCACGGTCGTGTCGGTCGTGCCTTTCAGATGCTCGGTCGTGTCCAGAGCATAGTTACCATCGAGATTTTCCAGATAATGCTCGACCGTATACGGGGTGTCAGTTCTGGCTTCCCAGTTGGCGACGAGGTTCGTCCAACCGTTGACGGTCTGGCCGGTGACGTCGGTGCCGATCTGGCCTTCGCGGCTCCAGAAGGTGAAGGTGTAGCCGTCGCGGGTCGCGGTGGGAGCGTCTGCGGTGGGCAGGGTCGAGCCAACGCGGGCTTTGGTCGTGAAGATGATGTTCTCGACCTTGCTGTGGTCATTTTGATACTCTGCCAGAGCCTCTGCGGACTTGAAGTAAACGACAGGAACCAGCTCGGTGACGATGAGCTTGAGATTCTGCCAGTTGCCCGTGATCTGCAACTTGGTCAGCGCGGCGGGTTTGTTCGCCTGTTCGCCGCTCACATACTTCTTATACAGGTTGAACAGACCATCGTCGTACCAGCCGCCGTCGATCTCGAAGTCGAAGTCGAGATAGCTGCTCGGATCGATCTCCGCAAGGTCGAGCGTATCGCCGTAAACCGCATCGGTGGTATACGCTCTGTCTACAATCGGCGTCCCCAGATCGTTCGACTTGAAGATCATGATGTGGACGTTGGCCTTTTTGGCCTCCCAGTGGGCATACAGGGTATGGTCGGTCATCGCGGAGACGGTCGTGTCAGCGGTGACAACCGTGCCTTCCTCTGCTTCGGTATACCAGCCAGCGAAGTTGTAGCCCTTGCGGGTCGGGGTGGGCAGTTCGCCGTAGGCTTCGCCGATCTTGACGGCCTTGGTCTTATCCGCCTCAGCCAGCTCATTGCCGCCGTTCGGGTCGAAGGTGACGGTATAGGTGTTCAGCGTCCACTTCGCCGTCAGGGCGATGTTCTGCTCAACAGCAGCGGAGAAGTCATACTTTTCATCGCCCAGATACCAGCCGTCGAAGGTATAGCCGGTCTTCGTGGGAGCGGGATCCGGCTTGGTCGCGGTGAGGCCGTATTCCACTTCCTGCGCGGGCGGAACGGGCGTGCCGCCGTAGGAATCAAAGGTGACGGTATATACCTCTGTCACAAGCACGCGGCCCTGAGTCTTGATCTGCCAGCTGCCCCCGACCCAGATCAGCGTGACCGGAACGATCTTCTCATCGTTTTGGATATGTTTCGGGGTCGGGAACGCCTTGTTGAACTCGGCCACATAGGGGTCGGGGTCATAGCTGATGTCGCAAAGCCAGTCGTCCCCGACCTTCTTCGGCTCGCCGACGAAGTAGTCTACATCGCACTCGCCGAGCAGACCGTAGGCGTCCTTATGCTGCTGCGAAGCATCTACGACGCACTTGACCTGAACAGCCATTTCAAGCTTTTTCAGCTCGTCAGCCGTCGGGGCTTTGGGCTCGCAGATGACCTCGATGATCGCGCCGACCGTCCGCAGGCCGTTCACCGGGACAAGCTTCCACTCTGCATCCTTCCAAACCCAGCTCATCGTGGTGACTGCGTTGGGGTCGGTGTCTTCGTGGCCAGGAAAGTCTTTGTTAAATTCTTCTACGTGCTTATCCCGAAGGATCGTAATGGTATACGTCCAGACGCCATTGACCTTCTGAACCGCTGGGTCGGATTCTGTGTAGCGGCCAAACTTCGGCACGTAATTCCGCTCTTTATTCGGCTCGTTCTTGCATATTACCCGAATATACTCCTGCCGGCCGGTAATGATCGGCTTTGTGGGCGGGGTCACTTCATGCGTGGCTTCGATCCGCGGGTTCGCTGCCGGTTTCACCCACGTCTTACTATTTTTATCATAGGTGAGGTTGAACGTGATGGTCTGCGCGGTCGGGGTGTGCTGCGCCTTCCAGACCAGATTGCTGGCCTGCTGCACGAACCATGCCGTCCGGACAGTCACCGGGCAGATATATCCGCCCGCGCCATCGCTTGCGACCTCGCCGATCGTATGCTGTGGGGTGGTCGCGAATCCGAGCGGATACTGTACCGTATCATGCGTTCCGGTTTTCGTAACGCAGACAATATCTACAACAACGCCGGTCACGTCGTTTTCCGTGGGCTTGGCGGGCTTGTCGGTGGGCGGGGTGTTCGACTGCCAAACGGCGTAGAGCTTGGTGGTCGTGGCGGTTGTTGTAACCGTATTGCCAGGCTTGACGGAAGGCTCCGTTGCGTCCTGTTTCCCAGCCCAGCCGAGGAAGTTGTAGCCTTCTCTGACCGGCCGCGCGTTGGAAATGGGGAACGTCACCTTGCCGGTGTTGGACGTTTCAGTCTGCGGGTTGGGATCCGGCATATTGGTGACTGTGTCTGTCGTGTTTTTGTAGTAGGTCAGGGTGTAGGTCTTTTCGGATGTATCCTTTGTAATATTAAATTGTATTGGGGGATTTTCTAGATATTGCCATCCGTATGTATTGTGCCAAAACCAATGAAGGGTGGCTGTTGCATTACTGGTTCCGGCAAGTTTGTGTACACCTTTGCTTTCGCTGAAGTTGCTGTTATATAGCTCGATGAACGGAGCAGCATGAACTGTCACCACACACATCCACGGGAACTGTTCCTTTGTTATCTTGCCTCCGTCGACGTTATAGTAAGTGCCCGGGTTCTCTACAACCTCGCCAACAGAATAACCGTTCTGCACCTTATTTAAACTACTGGCCGTAGCATCATGCCCCCGAGCACCCGCGTCTACACAGTGGAGCAGTACAGCTTTGCCTGCATCGGGGAAAGCGCCAATGTCACTCGCTGTCGGCGCATTCGGTTTTCCAGACGGGTCAGTTGTACCACCATCGCCAACGGTGACGTTGTAGATAAGATAGCCATTCGCTGCCGCACCTTTGGAACAAGTACAGGTATAATCAACCGTAATCTTCGCAGTACCATTCCCAACGCCCTGAAAGTTGATCGTCAGCACACCGCCGCTCCAACTGCCGGTCGCTTTTACGACATTCTCGTTGGAACTTGTAACGTTGCAATAAGTAAAGCCGCCAGTACTTACCTGAACACCTTCGATCGCACTGTACGTTGAAAAAGTCAGTTGGCCGGAATCGGTGACAGTTTCTCCAACAGGAACCTGTACACTGCCATAACTCGTCTCTGCCTGATTCCCAGAGTTTTCATAAATCCTTATTGGATTTTCTGCGCTGCCGCGCGCAGTAACTACGCTGCCAGCCGCCATCGCCGATACCGGCAGCATGCCGAGTACCATAATCAGAACCAACAAAAAAGCAACGAATCTCTTTTTCATTCTTTCGGATCTCCTCCTTTTTATTGTTTGTTTCGTGTTGTGGAAACGGATCTATGTTGAAAATGGCTGCGCCATTGGATTTTTTCGATGCTTCGCGCCGGGCGGAGGCTCCTTCGTCCGGCATTCTGGGCACACGTCTTCATTTTTTCTTTATTATAACACAGCCTGCCGCAATGCGCAAGGAAAATCAGGAGAAGTTTTCCAAGAATTTATGGGCGCTTTACGCGCCGGACGTCACTGCAGCGCAGGGGCTGCCGGCAGTGCCGTCAGGACGGCGGCAAGCAGCGCGCAGAGCGCGGGGGCTGCGCCGAGATCGAGCGCCGGGGCAAGCAGGCCGCCCGCCGCGCCTGCCAGCAAAAGCGTGCAGACCGCGCCGAGTCCTTGCAGGCCGCGGCGCATCCGGACGGCTCGGCGGCAGACGGAAACGGCCTCCGGCGCGTCAGACAGCGTCTGCACGGACAGAACCGGCGTCTGCGCCTGCAAAAACGCGCCCGGTTCGCCGTGGCGGATGCAGGCCGGACTCCCCTTCTGCGCAAGCTGCGCCAGCGCCTGCTCCGGCGCGGCGTCTTCCGTGACCTCCGCGCCGGTCTGCGCGGCAAGCCATTTCGTATAAAGCGGGTCATTTCCCGCCGGAAGCCGCAGATCGAGCCGCTGCGCGGCAAGCGCACGGCACGCCTCCGGCGCGCCCGGAAGCAGCGGAGACTGCAGCGTGATCAGGCCGAGGTACATCCCGCCCTCTATGCCGAACAGCAGCGCCGTTTTTCCGGAAAGCGAAACGTCGTCCGCACGCGGCGCAAAAATCCCGTGCCTGCGCAGCTGCTCCGGGGTACCGGCGTAATAGCGTTTGCCGTTCAGAACGGCGCAGAAGCCATCCGGCGTCTGGCCGCAGGCTTCGGCGGGAAGTGTTGCGAGGCCCCGGCTCTGCGCCGCGCTGAAAACCGCCCGCGCCTCCGGCGCGTCGCAGACCTGCACGATCGACGCGGCCAGCGCAAGGAACTGCCCCTCCTCCATCCCCGCAGGGCGAAGCTCCGCAGCGGCGGGTTCGCCGGTCAGAAGCCCTTCGGGGCAGACGAGCGCTGTATCGGCCATGCCGAGCGCTTCAGCTGCCTGCACGGACGCAGCCGGGACGGGCATCCGGGATATGGCGCGGCGGGCCGCCAGAAGCGCGATCACGCGGAACGGGCAGATCGCCGACGCGGCCAGCACGCACAGCGCCCGCGTAAGCACAGCGCCGATCCCTGCGCCAAGCGCGGCCCAGACTGCCGCCGCGCAGGCTGCGGCGGCGAAGCCTGCCCAAGTCCAGATCGTCTCCGCCGTCCGCTCCGCCTGAACGCCGGGAAGCTCTGATTCCAGCCGCTGCTCCAGGAGGTCGAGCCATGCGCTGGCCGTCAGCAGCAGCGCAGCTGTGACCGGCGCGTCCGGGCACACGCCGAGCGTGCAGAGCACGAGAGCAAGCAGTACGGTCAGGACTGCTGCCGTATGGCGGTCGGGCTTTCCGGAAAAAAGCGCACGGACGCCCATTTTCAGGCAGCTGAAATTCACGCCTGCGGTCACAAGAAGCAAGGTTGGCCGAAGAAGCATGGCCACCAGAAGCGGCGCAAGCGGCAGCCGCTCCGGACGCAGAAACGTCAGCACTGCAAGCAGCGCCGTCAGGAGCGTGGACACGCAGCAGAAAACGAACTGCCGCGCAGAATGAGCATTATTCTTCATCGTATTCCCCCCAATTGAGGTTCTTTTGTTTATTTTACCCTGAATATGACAAAAAAGCAACTGCCTTCCCATCCGCAGCGGACGTTGACAGGAAAGATTTTGGTCATTATAATAGAAGTATCTATAAAGGAGGATACGCTATGAAACGAAGCGAGCAGGATATCCGGTTCCAGTGGGACCTGACGAAGATCTACCCGGACACCGCGGCGTGGGAAGCCGCAATGCAGGAGGCTGAGGCCGCGCTTGCGCCGCTGGCCGCAATTCCCGGCACGCTCGGCACGTCCAAGGAAGCGTTCAAGAAGGGGCTTGACACCATCTACGCCTCTATGTTCAAAGTTGAGTTGCCTTATACCTATGCGTTTTTGAAGAAGACAGAGGACGGCTCTGTTGCGGAAAATCAGGAAATGGCCGCCCGCGGCGAGAGCCTGATCATCAAGTTCAACGCCGCAATAGCATTCCTGAGTCCCGAGATTCTTGCCATCCCGGCAGAAAAGCTGGACGAGTGGATGCAGGACGAGGCGCTGGCGACCTACCGGCACACGGTAGACGATATCGTCCGTATGCGCGCGCATACACTCGACGCTGCGCGGGAGCAGATGCTGGCGCTGCTGGGCGACGCAGCAGGCACGCCGAAGGCCGCGTTTGAGATGCTGACCAACGTTGATTTGCAGCTGCCGATGGTCAAAAACGAGGCGGGCGAGGAGGTACGCCTCACCGCCGGTACGTTCCCTGTCTTCCGCGAGAGCCGCGACCGCTCCGTGCGCGAGGGTGCGTTCCGTGCCATGTTCGGCACCTACCGGCAGTTCGGCGACGCCATTGCCACGCTCTATGGCGGCTGCGTCAAATTCGACACCTATTTCTCCAATCAGCGCGGCTACGCCTCCGCGTGCGAGGCGGCGCTGGACGGCGGCAATGTGCCCGTGTCCGTCTATGACAGCCTGATCGAGGCCGTGCACGAGAGCCTTCCCTCCATGCGCAAATATCTGGAGCTGCGCCGCCGCGCGCTCAAGCTCGACAAAATCGACGTGTTTGATCTGTATGTCCCCATCGTGGAGGACGTCGACTATCCCATCGCGTTTGAGGACGCGAAGGAGCTGGTCAAGAAGGCGACGCTGCCGCTGGGCGAGGAATACCAGAAGCTGCTGGACCGCGCGTTCGCCGAGCGCTGGGTCGACGTGTATGAGAACGACGGCAAGCAGTCCGGCGCGTTCTCGTGCGGTGTGTTCGGCGTGCATCCGTATGTGCTGATGAACTATGCCGGAACACTCAACGACGCGTTCACGCTGGCGCATGAGCTGGGCCACTCCATGCACTCCTGGTTCTCCGATACGACGCAGGATTATGTCAACCACGATTACCGCATCATGGTCGCCGAGGTCGCCTCGACGGTCAACGAAGTTCTGCTGACCAAGTATCTGCTGAAAACCGAGATGGACGAAAAGCGCCGCGCATACATCCTCAACCACTTCCTTGAGAGCTTCCGCACGACGCTCTACCGGCAGACGCTGTTCGCAGAGTTCGAGCGCAAGGCGCACGATCTCTACGCTGCGGGCCAGCCGCTGACGGCCACATCGCTCAACAAGGTCTATCACGATCTCGAAGCCACCTATTATGACGGCATCGGCATCGACGCGGACATCGACCCCGAATGGTCGTATGTCCCCCACTTCTACCGCGCGTTCTACGTCTATCAGTACGCGACCGGCTTCTCCTCCGCCGTGGCCATCGCCGAGCATATCCTGACAACCGGCGACGCAAGCGGCTATCTGAAGTTCCTCACGACCGGCGGCAGCGATTATCCGCTCGAAGAGCTCAAGATCGCAGGCGTCGACCTCACGAAGCCCGACACCGTCCGCAGCGCGCTGCGCGTGTTCGACGAGACGATCGACGAGCTGGCAAAGATCCTGCTGTAACCCGGCATTCCGCGACGTCCCCTGCCATACGCATGGCAGGGGACGTTTTTTGCGCACCGGAGGCGCAGACTGAATCCGGCATTTACAGTCCCGCTTCCTGTGGTACGATGGTCAAAGTAGCGCGGCGCATGGCCGCGTAAGATTGGAGACGAATCGGATGAAGAGCAGAAAACAGGTGCTGAAAAAGCTGTTTCTTTCCACGCTGTATCTCAGTGCGTTTACATTCGGCAGCGGGTATGTGATCGTCACGCAGCACAGCTGGCTCAGTCTGCAGGAGTTCGCCGATCTTGTCGCCATGGCGGCGATTTTTGCCGTCTGCCTTGTCCTGCTCCGCAAAACAAAGCTCAGCCCGATCCTCGTCATGCTTCTGGCCGGAGCCGTCAATCTGCTGCCGTCATAGCCGGACGGATGCCCCGGCGGATGTGCGTCATTCCTCCTATATGGGCTTCAGCCCTTTTTCGGCGGCAGACGGCGCAGGAGCAGATATCCGATGAGTCCGAGCACCAGCACGATCCCGGCGGCGATCACGTCTGCCCAATCAAAAATCTGCGGCCCGGCGATGAAAATTTCCGTCGGCCCGTCCGCGCCGCCGATAACGCCGACGGACGCAAAGCCGCGCAGATTCGTGACGGTTTTCAGAAGCCCGGCCAGCAGCGCAAGCACCGCCGCGCCAAGGCAGACGAACCGCAGCGGGCTTTTGCGGAACGCGTAGCCCGGCAGCTGCGCGGTAAGCTCTGCCGCGGCCTGCTTTGCCGGGCCAAGCGCGGCAAAGATCTCCGCATCCGTCTGCCCGGCCTCGCGCCGCTCATTGATCGAGCTGCGCAGGTCGTCCATCACCCGGTCCTTCATTTGCCCCGATAGCGGCAGCCGCCGTCGGACAGCGCGCAGATAGCGCGCAAGCTGTTTTTCATTCATGTCCTGCATCCTCCCCGCAAAAATGGTCCACTGCCGTCCGGAATCCGGCCCAGAGGCCGAGACGGCGTTCATTTTCTTCTCTGCCCTTTTCCGTCGCGGAATAGATCTTCCGCGGAGCCGCACGCCCTGTCTCCTGCTGCCAGACCGCTTCGATCAGCCCGTCGTCCTCCAGTCGGTATAAAATCGGGTAGAGCGTTCCCTCCCTGAGCGTAAACAGCCCGCCGGAGCGGCTGCCGAGCTGCGCGATCAGCTCGTAGCCATAGGTCGGCCCCCGGCAGATCGTCTGCAAAACCAGCAGCTCCAGCACGCCCTTCTTGAGCTGCTGCAAAAAACGTTCTTCCATCCGCACCATCCTTGCATTTCTAAGTATTTTGTATTGCTAAACATAAAGTACCATATTTCCCCCAGCCTGTCAAGCAAGACAGCGCAAAAAGGCTCCCTTGAAACCCACACGAATTCCAAGCAGAATGAGAAAGAATACGCCGGACCGCATCGTTCGGATTCCAATTTTTTATATTTTTGCGTCCATCTCTTGGGCGTTCGGATCGCAGTGGTGTTCTCAGGAGCGAAAAAATCCAGGCATCATAAGGATGTCTGGATTTTTGTGTTATCTGAAGGCTGCGATATTACATACCGCTGCCATGCTTGCGCATGGAATTGCCGGGCTATCGAACCCAATGGGTTCGGTCCGACATATGAATCACCTAAAAAAGAAACCATCCGGAAGGCTGCTCCCGATAAGAAAACATCGTGAGGAAAGAGAGAACGGTATAGCTTCGGCTGTACCGTTTTCTCATTTTTCCATTGATGCCGTGACTTTTGACATTTCCAAGGCTCCGATGCCCTTGTAGTAAATATTGATCTCCTGCGTCCGGTCCTTGCCCTTCGGGTCGCTGGCCGCATGGACGATGATTTTCTCCACGAACTCATGGAGGATGCAGGGCGTGAGCTCCGGGATATCCGTGTATTCTGATTTCTTTCAGGTCATTTCCGGCTTCCTCACCAGCTTGACGGTGAACGCCTGTTCCGTGGCCCCCTCCGGCAGCAGCTTTGCCATGACCACAAGCCGCTGATTGCCGCTGTTGGTCTTGTCGTACTTCCGGCAGCAGGTGGAGAGGGGCAGGACGGTATCTTCCTCGGAGAAGGTCACGCCATCAAAGTCAAGCCAGTTTTTCCGCGCAATCGTCTCAAAGAAGCTGGTCAGATCATCTCCCGTGGGATCAGGCGCAATATAGTCAAAACCAATATCCGTGACGAACAGTGCGGTGATCTGAAAGATCATGTCCTCACCATCCACAGAGAGATAGATATACGGATGCTCCTTTACAAAGTCTGCGTCCATATAACGGTAGAGCTTGGTGAACCGCACACCGTCTGGGTCGCAGTTGCTGGCGGAGTGGCCGAAAATGGTGGTGTTTTTGTCCAGCTTATCCCTGCCGCCGATTTTGTTTTCACAATGGGCATAATAACAGCCCCACATGGCGTACTCACCGTTTTCATCCAGCTTTAGGTAATAGCCGTTGTCCTCTGCCTGCATCACAGGGTCGTCCACCTCCGCACCGGGGATATACAGCCATGCCACAGTGTCGGGATTCTTCGCTCTGGCTTCCGCCAACTCTGTCTGCCTGTCCACCGAGGGGATAACTTCGCCCGCGAGAGTCGCTGATGGCTGAGGCGCAGATGTGCCGGAAGGCGTTCTGCCGGGAATGTCGATAGGCTCTGTCTCTTTCTGATAGCAGCCCATGACTGCCGTGGTCATAGCAACGAGAAGGACAACCATGCAGATGATCGGACGAATGATTCTTGTGATTCTTTTCATAATGCTGTCTCCTTGCCGCGCTTGGATAGCGGCGCAGCTCAAAATGTCATTGATTTGTTTCTTGTAGTGAAAAGAGAACAGCGCAATCCACAGCATCCTCATAATAGCTGCCGGTGGCTACATCCACAAACACGCCGGTCCGGGGGTTGCCGTTGGCTTTCATAAAGATGACCTCGATGGTATGGGTTCTGCTGACATTCTCAAAGGTGTAGGACTTCGCCGCACCAATGCTCTTGCCGTCAATCTTGACGTTGGCGACAGCATAGCCCTTATCCGGAGTGATGGTGAAGGTCTGATCTCTGCCCTCACGGACGCTGACATTGCCGGAGGGAGAAATGGAGCCGCCAGCCCCGGCAGTTGCCTTGATGGTGTAGTAGCTGTAGCCGCTGCCGCCGCCACTGCCTTCATTGCCGCCTGTGCCGCTATTGCCTTCATTGCCGCCTGTGCCGCTATTGCGCAGAATCGTCAGCGTGTAGGTTTTAGCACCGATTCTCACGACAATGTCGGTTGTGCCGCTGTTGGGGATGGCAACGGTTGCGCTGCCGCCG
>ERZ831634.2517-NODE-2517-length-15778-cov-12.363607_pt1 | contig 15778 bp, 19 predicted proteins | sample MGYA00519953_ERZ831634 | MGnify/ENA primary metagenome ERZ831634 (study PRJEB31850, sample SAMEA3708718) | human gut metagenome | biome: human gut; feature: human-associated habitat; material: faeces | place: China | collected 2014 ... | reverse complement strand
GAAGTGCACACCTGCCTCGAGAAGCTGCTTCATAGAAACGACTGCCATAGTAAAAATACCTCCAATATTGTTTTGCCTCCGCACACCGTGATCCGCGGCCATATCGGATGGCCTTGGACTGCCCTCCACTCCCGAAAGAGCACAAAAGGGCATAGTGATGCGTGTGTAATGCTGAATAATAATAGCACAAACAGGCGTGCGTTGCAAGGGGTTTTCTCTGTTTTTTACAAGAAAATCGCGTATTTTTCGTTTATTCGTCCGTCTGAGTGCTGTGCAGGCTCTCCATGCCCATCTGGCTGAGGGCATAGCCTTTGCCGAACATCAGGTCATATTGCAGCAGCCAGTGCTTCTGGCTCCAGCTTTCCTGCAGGGAGCTCGGGGTCTGGGTGGTGGTACCGTCCAGATTCATCACCGTACCCCGGGTATTGGCGCGGTCGGCCACCTGCAGCTGGCGGTTCAGCAGCTGGAAATAAAGCGGCTGCTCCAGACCGTAGAGGTTCATCATCACCGGCGAGATATCGTAAGCGGCAATGGTGCCCAGATCCACGGGCTTGTCGGTGTAGTTCGACCACATCAGCAGGGTGGTCTGGTGCAGGCGCGGGTCCGCACTGGAATCGCTGGCATAGCCGCTGCTGGTAAAGACATCATAATTGGAATCAATGGGGTTGTAATGGTCGCCCCAGAACACCAGGATCACCGGCTCGTCCACCTGCGAGAAGTATTGGGTCAGCTTGCCCAGCATGGCATCGGCATCCCGGATGCCAGTCGCAAAATCTTCCAGCGCGCCGATGGTGCTGGCCTTGAGGCCTGCCGGGTGCTCTGTCACCTTCACCCGCACATCGTCCGGGTAGTTGTCTTTATTATAATTGGTATGGTTCTGCATTGTGACCGCGTGCAGGAAAACCGGTGCATCCGAGGATGCTTTCATCTTCTCGTACTGCTGGATGATCTGGTCCGCCATGGAGTCATCCGTGACCAGACCGCTGGTCCAGTAGTGCCTGCGCACCTTGTTGACATGGGTCATCTGTTCCAGGCTCAGGAAGGTGTCAAAGCCCAGGTTGGGGTATGCCGTGTCCCGGCTCCAATACTTGGCCCAGAAGCAATGAACTGCCGCCGTCTGATATCCCTGCGTCAGCTTGAGGTAATTGGGCAGCGAGAACATAGGCTTGGTCACATGCTGCTGGTAGGGCTTGCTGCCGTTGGGCAGAAAGGAAGCCGAATAGCCGGTCAATGCTTCAAACTCCACATCGCAGGTTCCGCCGCCGAAACTGGGGCTGTACGCCCGGCCAGAAGCACTGGTCTGCTGCAGGGCGTGGAGGTTGGCAGAGACATCAGTATCAAACTGGAAACCATACTGCTCCAGCTCCGACACATCCCAGTAGGACTCGTTCATCACATAGATGATGGTGGGCTTTTTCACAGTCTCGTCCGCAGAGGTGGTGGCACCGTAAGATCCCGGGTAGAGCGGAGCGGTGGAATATTTCTGTGCAGCTTCGGTATCATCCAGGATCTCGTTGACAGCCTCCTCTGAATACCCCTCCGGCTTGGAGATCTCCAGATTGGTCAGATTGGTCAGAAAGCTGGTGATGACACCATAATAGCGGTAATAGCGATCCTGCATCCAGGCATCCGGCACAATGCCAATGGCCTGTGTCACGGCAGGCTGCAGGAACACGCCAAAGAGCAGGCCGCAGGTAGCTGCCGCACTGGCAAGAAAGCCTGCCACCCGGGGCTTCCAGTTCAGCTTCTGCCGCCCTCTATAAAGGAAGAAAGACACCACGACCAGCAGCACGATAATAACAATGGATACCACCATGCTGGTCTGGATGTGGATCCCGGCCGCAGCTGCCACGCCCGCAGCCTCTGACACCTGCATCAGATCCCAGGGCAGGAAGGGCTCGCCGCGCAGCTGCAGTGTGTAGAAATTGACTGCCGCCGGGGCACAGCCCAGCACCGCCGCCAGCAGGGTCGCCAACGGTGCAAACCGGGTCAGCCAGTCCACTGCCAGCCAGCTGAGAAACAGCATGGCCCACGCCAGCAGATAGGCTTCGGCATGGGGGAAAATGTATTGGGTAAAGGTCTCCCCTGTCAGGCTGCCGCGGGCGATCCACTCCGTCAGGAACAGGATGCCCAGCGTTGCCAGTGGCGGGAAGAGCAGCCGCAGCCCATGCAGGGAAAGCGGCGTATGTTTTTTTGCGTTCATAGAGAGAAGTTCCTTTCACTTCCGGAAATCAGATTTCAAGCCGGAGCAGCAAGGCTCTGCCGCTCACGGTTCTCTATTATAATCCGATTTTTTGTAAAATCAAACCCTGATGCAGGAAAAATTCACGAAAAATTTCAGCCGTCCAGCCAGTGCCGCAGTTTTTGCCAGAAACCCTGCTTTTTGGCTTCCGGCTCCGGCAGCTCCGTGCGGACCAGGATCGCGTCCACTCCCAGTGTTTCGATGTCCGTCCAGGGGATGACCAGAGTCTCGTCCCGGCCCAGCAGCCCAAACAGATGAGGCTGCCCGAGCAGCAGCAGGCTTTTGACCTGCGCCGTTGCCGGATCGAGCTCCAGATCATCGGCGCGGCCAAGGCAGGCCCCGTTGCTCAGTTGAACGATCTCCTTTGTGCACAGCTCCCGGAATTTCATCGTGCTCCCCTCCCCGCAGTTTGCCTGTTTCATCCTATGCGGCGGCACAGTGCTTGATGCAGGGCGGGCAGTTGTGCTATACTGTGGGCAGAATCTTTCTGGCAGAAACATCCATACAGAATTGAGGAAACAGCGATGTATAAAAATATCATCTTTGATCTGGGCGGTGTCATGGTGGACTTTGACCCCAAGACCTATCTTGTAGACCGCTTCTGCAATGCCGAGGTAGAGGAGCAGGTCTCCCAGCTGACTTTTGAAAGCGAGGAGTGGAAGCTGCTGGATGCAGGGCTTATCACCCGCTCTGAGGCCAACCTGCGGATGCTGGCCCGCGCAAAGGAATATGGCCGCGCGTTTGAGGTGCAGGGCGTGCTGGACGATTGGATGCATATCCTCCGCCCCCGCCGCCGGATGCAGGAGCTGGTGCGGAAGCTCAAGAGCCGCGGCTACTGTGTCTACTACCTGAGCAATATCCCCGAGGATGTGCTGGATTTTCTGACCGAGCGCGACCTCAAGGGCCTGTTCGACGGCGGCGTGGCCTCCTGCGAGGTGCACATCAACAAGCCTGACCCGCGCATCTATAAGGCCCTGCTGGACAAATACCAGCTCAAGGCCGGGGAAAGTGTTTTCATTGATGACCGGCTGGAGAATGTACAGGCCGCTTTCCGTCTGGGCTTTGCCGGCATCCAGATGAAGGACAGCGTCGGCACACTGGTGCGCAGCCTTGCTACCTGCAGTGTGGTCATCCACTGAACAACACACAAAAACTCCCCGCTCAATGCCCTGTTTGGGGCGCTGGGCGGGGAGTTTTCTGCCATTACGAATTATTTCTTTTCGTAATTCTGGCAGTAGTGCGGGGTCTCCACCTGCTGGGTGGTGCAGGAGCAGTGCTCTGTCACCTTGATCTGGGGCAGATCACACTTGCAGTTCTGCACATTGTGGCGGCACTCGCAGACATCGCAGGTCACACCTGTGTTTTCCATTTCTATCGCCTCCTTGGCTCTAGGTTGCCCCGGCTTCAGGCGATTATACATGGGTGCTTATTTTTCTGCGTTTGCTTCACGCCTTGCCTTCATTGTCACGATTACATGCTTGATGGAGAGAACGGGATGCACCGGCAGCATCCGCGGCCCGGCCCAGCGCATGACAGTACGGATCTGCTCCCGCATTTCCGGTTTGTAGCAGTGAACTTTGCAGGCAGAGCAAAAGGTTTTCGTCTCCATAAAGGGGCAATGCTCGATCCGGGCCAGTGCATAATCATGGAGCTGCTGGCACTCCGGGCAGAGTTTTCCCTTCGGGCTGTGATGCTGTTTGCGGCAGTAAAGTGCGATCATCTCGCTGATCAGCAGTTTTTCATCGTTTCTCTTTTTGACAAGGTCTTTCGGGGTGGTCTTTGACATTCTTATCCTCCTGACAAAACAAAAACCGGCAGAGAGCCGGAATTCTTACGCTCTGCCGGTTAGTTTATCAGAACAAACTTCTTTTGTCAAGTTATGATCTTACCATGCAGCCAGGTCTGCACCCAGCTTGCGGCAGGCAGCCTGAACATCCTCATCCGGTGCCTCGTTGCAGATCAGACCCTCACCGTTGAGCACCTGTGCGCCATCACCCTGTGCACGCTCGACCCAGTCGCGCATCCACTGGCCGTCGCCCCAGCCATAAGAGCCGAACAGAGCAATTTTCTTGCCGTTCAGAGAGCCCTCCAGGTCGGAGAACATCGGCTCAAACTCGCTCTCTTCCAGCTGCTCTGCGCCCATTGCGGGGCAGCCAAATGCAACTGCATCAAACTCTGCCAGCTTCGCGGCGTTCATTTCGCTGCAGGGAACGATGGTGCCGTTTGCACCCTCTGCCACGCAGTTTGCCATGGTCTCCGTGTTGCCGGTTGCGCTCCAGAATACAACTGCTACTTTGCTCATAATGAAGAACCTCTCTTTCAGTAATGGTTAGTATATTCTAACTTTCATCTTCAAGAAATTGCTCTGCCTGACATAAGACAGAGCAATTCGGTTAGGCTTTTCTAACCATCAAAAGAATACCACAGGGCGGGCTTCTTGTCAAGAACCTTTTGCAGATTTTTTCAGAGCGCTCCTCCGCCCCGGCGCAGCAACAGGAACACCACCGTCAGCACGCCGTAGATCACCGGCTGGTGGAGCAGATATAGCATCAGCGAGTTCCGCCCCAGCCACCCCAGCGGCGGGCAGACAGAACGATGAAGCGGTTCCAGCCGTTCCTTCCCGACCAGATGGTACAGATAGAAACCGGTCCAGAACAGAAACAGCCATGGGATCAGCGGGAAGTAATCGGCAGAGAAGAAACCAAAGGGGTAAAAGCCCAGATAGGCCGTGAAGTAGTTGGCGTAGAGAAAGCCCGGCGGTGTGATGAGCCAATGGCCCAGCTGCAAATAGCCATCGGCTGCATAGCGGGTGAAGTAAAACAGAAACATGCTCCCTGCAAGGCCGACCACCGGCGGCACCTTTTCCAGCCACTTTTCCAGCAGACCCGTGATGATCATAGCCGAACCCAGAAGCGTCAGCACACCGAACCAAACGACATCCGCAGGCATGAAGATCAGCGTGACCGCCGTGACAAGTGCGCCGCACCCAAACACCACCGCGCCTCGTTTGACCGGGTGGCGGCCCAGCGGCAGGCAGAAGCCGGACAGCAGGATGAACACCCAGCAGATGGATTGCTGCCACAGTTCTCCCTGCCAGCTGCCATACCACGGTGCACTCACACCAAACAGATAGACCAGGTCCCACATGCCATGGTAAAGCATCATGCTGATCAGGTCCAGCCCGCGCAGCTCGTCCAGCAGCGCACAGCGTGTGGAAGTTGATTTCATAAGACTTCCCCTTTTCGGAATGTTTTTTCCATTGTACGCCCTGCCATGGATCCCGTCAAGCAAAAAAGCTGCCGTGCAGCTTTAGAACCGCACGGCAGCTTTATGATAACAGGTTCAGAAAAATGCAGGAGTTACAGCTCCACGTTGAAGTAGCGCTTCAGCAGACCCTCGAAGCCGCGGCCATGGCGAGCCTCATCCTTTGCCATCTCGTGGACGGTATCATGGATCGCATCCAGGTTCAAGGCCTTTGCCTTCTTGGCCAGGTCCATCTTGCCGGAGCATGCGCCGCACTCAGCCTCAGCACGCATCATCAGGTTCTTCTTGGTGCTGTCGGTCACGACCTCACCCAGCAGCTCGGCGAAACGGGATGCGTGGTCAGCCTCCTCGTAGGCATAGCGCTTGTAAGCCTCAGCGATCTCGGGGTAGCCCTCGCGCTCAGCCACACGGGCCATGGCCAGGTACATGCCGACCTCGCTGCACTCACCCTCAAAGTTTGCGCGCAGACCGTCAACGATCTCCTGAGGCACACCCTCAGCCTTGCCGATGCCGACCACATGCTCGGTCACATAGGTGTTGCCGGTCTTTTCGACAAATGCGGATGCAGGAGCCTTGCAGACGGGGCACTGCTCAGGGATAGAGCCCTCAGCGATATAACCACAGACGGTGCAGACATACTTTTTCATAGGAATATCCTCCATTGTTTTTCATTATGTTCTTGGCCTCTCCTCTGGTACAGGGGGCCTTGCTTCTGAGCCTATTATAGCAACGATTCCCAGATTAGTCAAGGCTAATTTTAAGAATTATTCCTATTTATTTTTAGACCTGCAGGTTGCCGCTGCTCGGAGCATCGGAACCGTTGGCAGCATCAAACTCGTAATCATTGCCGGGGAGGATGGCGTTGAGCAGGATGCCCACGATAGCGGCAATGGCCAGGCCGGACAGGTTGATGGAGACACCGCCCACAGCGAAGGTCAGACCGCCCACAGAGTTGAAGCCCAGCGCGCAGACCAGGATGACAGCGGCAACGATCAGGTTGCGGCTGTTGGTAAAGTCCACACGGTTCTCGACCACATTGCGGACACCGATTGCGGAGATCATGCCGTACAGCACAAAGCTGATGCCGCCGATGATGCCGGTGGGGATGGTGTTGATGACAGCCTCAAACTTGGGGCTGAAGCTCAGGATCACAGCCATCACAGCGGCAATGCGGATGACGAGCGGGTCGTAGATGCGGCTCAGGGCCAGAACGCCGGTGTTCTCACCATAGGTGGTGTTAGCGGGGCCGCCCAGCAGACCGGCCATGGCAGTGGCAAGGCCGTCGCCCATCAGGGTGCGGTTCAGGCCGGGATCATTGATATAGTTGTGGCCGACCGTAGCGCTGATGGCAGCGATATCGCCCACATGCTCCATCATGGTTGCCAGTGCAATGGGGATGATGGTGAACATTGCGCTGATGAACTCAGGGCTGCCGTCGATGGCAAACAGACCCATGGCGCTCTTGTGCAGGGGGATGCCGAACCAGTCGGCAGCGGCAATGGCCTCAAAGTTGACAGCGCCGGTGACCAGAGCCACAGCATAGGAGACCAGCACACCGATCAGGATGGGCAGGATCTTGACCATGCCCTTGCCCCAGATGTTGCAGACAATAACGGTGCCCAGGGCCACAAAAGCCAGCAGCCAGTTGGACTCGCAGTTGGTGATGGCGGAGGGGGCCAGGATCAGACCAATAGAGATGATGATGGGGCCTGTGACCACCGGCGGGAAGAATTTCATAATGCGGCGGATGCCAAAGGTGGAGATGAGCAGGCTGACCAGCAGGTACAGAATGCCGGACAGTGCCACGCCCGCGCAGGCGTAGGGCAGCATTTTGGTATTGGCAACGGTCAGGTTGCCGTCTGCGTCAGCCAGCATGGGGGCTACAATGGAAAAACCGCCCAGGTAGGCAAACGAGGAGCCAAGGAAGGCCGGGACCTTGCCCTTGGTGACAAGGTGGAACAGCAGGGTGCCCAGACCGGCACAGAGCAGAGTGGTGGAAACGCTCAGGCCGGTGAGCAGGGGCACCAGCACAGTTGCGCCGAACATGGCAAACATGTGCTGCAAGCCCAGGATCAGCATCCGTCCGGTGCCGAGCTGCCGGGCATCGTAAATGCCCTTGGAGTAATCGATCTTTTCACTCATAAAGAAGTTCTCCTTTCATCGCTGCCCAAAAAAAGAGGCATTGCCGCAGCAACGGCAGTGCCTCAATCTTCTGGAGCAGATTCAAAAAACGGGACCGGAAGGCAAAACACGCGCTCCGCAAAGTCGAACGAAACATTTTGCTCTCCCCTTCCCTGTCTGACTTTATAAAGTATACCAGAAACCCTGCCCGGATGCAATCCGTTTGCCGCAGTTTCCTCAGCTTTTTGGTCGGACATCTTGAAATATGCCCCTGTCCGCACTATAATATAACCTATTGAATTGATTTGTATTTCAAGAGGAATGTTATGATCTATCTGGATTATTCTGCAAACACCCCGGTGGATGCGCGGGTGTTGGAGCAGTTCTGTGCTGTGGAGCGCCGCTGCATCGGCAACGCCAACTCTCACCACCAGGCAGGCTCTGCCGCCAAGGCAGAGATCGATGCTGCCACCATCAAAATCGCCTCCCTGCTGGGCGTTCAGCCAGCAGAGATCATCTATACCTCCGGTGCCAGCGAGGCCAACAACTTTGCCTTAAAGGGGCTGGCCCGTCTCTCCCGCCATGCGGGCAGGCACATCATCTCCACTCCACTGGAACATTCTTCGGTCAGCGGCACCCTGACGGCATTACAGGAGCAGGGGTATGAGATCGACCTGCTGGACGTGAAGCAGGACGGTACTGTAGATCTTGAGCACCTGACGGATCTGCTTCGCCCGGATACCATCTGCGTTGCCGTAACGCTGGTGGACAGTGAGCTGGGTGTGGTGCAGCCTGTACAGGAGATCGCCGCCATCCTGAAAGCATACCCTCACTGTCACCTGCATGTGGATGCGACCCAGGCTGTGGGCAAGATCCCCGTTTCTTTTGAGGGCGTGGACACCATGAGCCTGACGGCCCACAAATTCTATGGGCTGAACGGCATCGGCCTGCTGATCAAGCGGCGGAATCTGGCGCTGGAGCCTCTCATCCATGGCGGCGAGAGTACCACCATCTATCGCAGCGGCACCCCCACTGTGGCGCTGGCCTCCTCGCTGGCCTGTGCGCTTGATCTCGCCGTCACTGACCTGCCCGGACGCGTTGGCCATGTGGCAAAACTGAATGCAGAGCTCCGCGCCGCCCTCAGCACATATCCGCTGGTGCGCATCAACAGCCCGGAACACGCCATCCCTCATGTGCTGAATCTGAGCGTCCGTAATGTCAAGGGCACCGTGTTCCAGCGGGAGCTGGATGCCAAAGGGGTCTGCGTCTCGGTCAAGTCAGCCTGCTCGTCGGATGGTCTGCCTTCGCGTGCGGTGTTTGCGGTCAGCCGCGACCGCCGCAACGCACTGTCCTCCTGGCGCATCAGCCTGAGCCATCTGACCACCGAGGACGAGATCAAAGCCTTTTTGCAGGCGTTCGATGTCTGCTGCCGTGAGCTGACCGCCGTACATTAAATAAAAAGAGGAACCAACATGAAACGTGAGCTTGAACCTTATCAGATGATCGAACGCAGTATCATCAAGAAATACCGCAAGGAGCTGTGGACCCCCTTTATCGTGGCAGTAAAGCGCTACGAGCTGGTACAGGAGGGAGACAAGATCGCCGTCTGCATCTCGGGCGGCAAAGACTCCATGCTGATGGCAAAGCTGATGCAGGAGCTGCAGAAGCACAGCGATGTTCCCTTTGAGCTGGTCTTTCTGGTGATGGACCCCGGCTACAATGAGATCAACCGCCAGAAGATCGAGTCCAATGCCGAGCTGCTGCACATTCCGGTGACCATCTTCGAGAGCAACATCTTTTCCGTTGCCAACAACACCGAAAAGAACCCCTGCTACCTCTGTGCCCGGATGCGGCGCGGCCACCTGTACAGCAAGGCCAAGGAGCTGGGATGCAATAAGATCGCGCTGGGCCACCACTTCAACGATGTGATTGAGACGACCGTGATGAGCATGTTCTACGGCTCCCAGATGCAGGCCATGCCGCCCAAGCTCCACAGCACCAGCTTTCCCGGCATGACCCTGATCCGCCCCATGTACTGCATCCGGGAAGAAGATATCCTGGCCTGGAAGCGCTACAATGATCTGGAATTCATCCAGTGCGCCTGCCGCTTTACCGAACGCGCGGCCGAGACCGGCAACGACGGCAGCAGCTCCAAGCGGCAGGAGGTCAAGCTGCTGCTGCGCGAGCTGCGGCGCAAGAATCCAGACATTGAAAAGAGCATTTTCCACAGCATCCACTCCGTCTGTCTGGATACGATGGTCGGCTACAAATCCGGCGGCGTGGAGCACACGTTCGCTGACTGCTACCGCGAGCGCGGCGAGATGGAAAAGGAGGACGCGGAATGATGCCCATCGAGCGTATGCGTCTGGAGGATTTTGACGCGGTTTTCCGTTTGCTTTCCCAGAGCTTCCCGGCCGGGGAGCGGCGGGATGCGGCGGGGCAGCGCGCGCTGCTTTCGGACAGCGCCTATCGTGTGGATATTCTGCGCGCGCCGTCCGGCGGCGTGCAGGCGATGATGGCATGGTGGGACTTTGACGATTTTGTCTTTTTCGAGCACTTTGCCGTGGACCCCGCCTGCCGCAGCGGCGGCATCGGCGGGCAGATGCTCGACGCGCTGCTCGCACGCTATGATAAGCCCGCCTGCCTGGAGGCGGAGCTGCCGGAGACGGAGCTGGCCGCGCGGCGCATCGGGTTTTACGAGCGGCACGGTTTCACGGTCAACGCGGATTATTCCTACTTCCAGCCGGCACTCGCACCGGGTGGCAGCCCGCTTCCCATGCATCTGCTCACGACCGGCGGCACGCGCACGATCTCCGAGCTGCGCGCGATCGAGACGCTGCTGCACACGCGCGTGTACGGGCAGGCGCTGGCCGCTGCAGGCAAATAACAAACAACGCGCCCGGGGCCGCACATTGTGCGGCCCCGGGCCTGCGTTATGTGAGCGTGATGCTCGCGGGTTTGCTGCTGCTTGTCGTGAAGAAAGAGAACGCGCTCTTACTCACAGCGGCGAAATATCCGTCCTCGGCAAGGGCATCCGGCCAGTGCTCGTGAATCTTCTCCAGCGTTTCACGCAGCTGCAGCAGCACGGCGGCGCCGTGCTTGCACAGGCCCGTTTCGTAGCAGCCGCAGGTGAGCGCGCTGACGGAGCCGTCGGCATAGGTGAATGTGATCTCATACGGCACGGTGCCGCTCACGATGGCGTGGCCGGCCGTGCCGTCCACAGACAGGTAGACCACCCGGTTTTCCATGTAGTATGCGTGGCCTTTTTCGGCGACGCCGGCCGGGATGGACAGCTGCTCGAGCGCATACACCGGCCCGGGGCCGTGCCCGACGGCGTATTCCCCGTCCGCTTCCGGCGGGAAAAACCAGCTGCGCACCTGCGCATACGGCAGCACGCTCGGCTCCAGCGTGACGAGGTGCGCGCCCAGCGCGTAAAACGTGCCGCGCACGGCCGTGTCTGCCGCGCCGATCACGCGCTCATAGTCCGCGAGCCGAATGCGGAAATTGTAGTCCACTGCGACCACCTGTCCGCGTTGGCGGGCAAGCTTGCCGCTGACGTAGACCAGATCGCCGTCGTGCAGGTCAAAGCGGTCGTTATAATAGCTGTAAGCTTGGCCGCGCTCGGGGAAAAACACGCGCACGACGGACGGAACGGCCGCCGTTTCCGCCGGTGCTGCCGGAGCGGGCACCGCCTCCGGCGCGGATCCTTGCACACAAAAACCAATCGGATGCTTCATCTGCGATCCCTCCCAGATTTGTTTCATTATCTGTAGGATAGCAGATGGACTGTCCCATAAACAGGGCAGTTGTCAGCACGCCCCTGCGCATTTCGTGCAGGGGCGTGCCTTTGTCTATTTTGGAGGGAGAAAGAAAGCTGATTTATTGTCCGGGGCGGCCGCCTTTGCCGCCGTCCGGGGGCGTGCCCATATTGCTGCCGTTGTTGCCATCAGGCGGCGTGCCCATACTGCTGCCGCCGGTGCCGTCCGGCGGGGTGCCCATATTGCTGCCGCCGGTGCCGTCCGGCGGGGTGCCCATGCCCCCGCCGGGCTGACCGCCCATGCCGCCGCCCATGCCGCCGCAGCCGTGTGCGTGGCGCTGGTGTATGTGATGATTGTGCTCTGCTCGCGCCGGGCCATCGCGCCGGTCATTCAGGCGTCCGAGCGGCAAAAGCAGTTCATCACGGACGCTTCCCACGAGCTCAAAACGCCCATCACCGTCATCGCTACGAGCCTGAAGGTGCTGGAGATGGAGGTCGGGCAGCAGAAGTGGATCGACAAGGCGGAAAACCAGACCGAAAAGCTCACGGAGCTTGTCAATGAGCTCGTCATGCTCTCGCGCATGGACGAGGAAGCCTCGCCCCTGCAGATGGCGGATTTCCCGGTCAGCGATGCGCTCGCAGAGACGGCGGAGTCGTTTCGCGACTTTGCGGCGTCCGCCGGGCATACGCTCGACGTGCGCGTGACGCCGGGGCTGACCTACTGCGGCGACGAGTACGCCATCCGGCAGCTCGTGTCCATCCTGCTCGACAATGCCGTCAAGTACGCAGCGCCCGACACGCCCATCGCCTTTTCCCTGGCGAAAGGGTGGCGCGGCATCGTCATCCGCACGGAAAACCGGTGCGATGCGCTCGACACGGCCGCGCTCGGCCGGCTCTTTGACCGCTTTTACCGCGCAGACCCCGCCCGCAGCGCCGAGACCGGCGGCTTCGGCATCGGCCTGTCCATCGCGCGCAGTATTGCCGAGGGGCACCGCGGCACCATCCGCGCCGAGAGCCCCGACGGGCGCACGATCGTGTTCACAGCCGAGCTGAAATAGGGCTTGATAAATGAGAAAGATGTAGTATCATCTATTTTCGATGATGCTACATCTTTTTCGCGCCGGAGGGGCCTATGGACATTACGGAACGGAAGATCACGAAGATCGCACGCGAGGTGAGCAAGTTCACCGTGCGCACGCTGCGCGCCGAGGGCATCGGCCCGGGCGAGTTCGACGTGCTGCACGCGATCCGCAAAAACCCCGGCATCACGCAATCGGGCGTGTGCCGCATCACGGGCTTTCCCAACGTGGCGGCCGCAGTGAAAGAGGGGACAACTGATGGAGAATAAGCAGAAACGGAAATACTCGCAGGCCATGGCGTTCGTGGTGCTGTTCGGCATTGTGAGCCTGTTTTCCGACATGACGCACGAGGGCGCGTCGAGCATCCGCGGCGCGTATCTGACGCTGCTGGGCGCCTCGGCCGGGACGATCGGCTTCATCTCCGGCCTCGGGGAGCTCGTGGGCTACTCGATGCGCTACGTGTTCGGCAAGCTCACGGATAAAACGAAGCACTACTGGACGATGACGATCGTCGGCTACGTGCTCGATGTGCTGGCCGTTCCGGCGCTCGCGCTCGTCGGCGAGCACGGCTGGGTCTGGGCGTGCGCGCTGCTCGTCATCCAGCGCATGGGCAAGGCCATCAAAAAGCCCGCGAAGGACACCATCCTGTCCTTTGCCGCCTCGCAGGAGGGCGTCGGCAAGAGCTTCGGCATCCAGGAGGTCCTTGACCAGATCGGGGCGTTTCTCGGCCCGGTGCTGCTGTATCTGGTGATGCTCTTCAAAACGGACGGCACGACGTTTCAGGTCTATTCCACGTGCTTTGCAGTGCTGGCTATTCCGGGCGCGATCACGCTCGTGCTGCTGCTCGTGACGAAGCGGAAGTTCCCGAATCCCGAGCACTTTGAGCCCGAGCCGAAGGAATACGTGCCCTTCAAAATGAAAAAAGAGTTCGTGCTCTACATTGCGGGCATCAGCCTGTTCGCGTTCGGCTTCATCGACTATTCGCTCGTGCTCATGCACGTCTCGCGCACGTACACGCATCTTGCCTCCGGCCTTGCGGAGACGTCCGCGCTCGTCAGCAGCGGGTCGCTGCCGCTGCTGTATGCCGGGGCCATGCTGGTCGACGCCGTGGCGGCGCTGGTGTTCGGATTGCTGTACGATAAAAAGGGCGTGCAGGCGCTCGTGTGGTCGACGGTGCTGTCGGCGCCGTTTGCGGTGTTCGTGTTCGCGTGCCATGGTGTCGGCGCGCTGCTTGTAGGCGTTGCACTCTGGGGCGTCGGCATGGGCGCGCAGGAGTCGATCTTGAAGGCCGCCGTCACGCAGATGGTGCCCAAGGCCAGCCGCGCCACCGGCTACGGCGTGTTTGAGTGTGCGTTCGGCGTGTTCTGGTTTCTCGGCAGCTGGCTGCTCGGCGTGCTGTACGATGTGAGCATCCCGGCCATGGTGGCGGTGTCGGTGGCGGCGCAGCTGGCGGCTATCCCGCTGTATCTGCGCTCGGCCAAACTGCACCGCGACGGTTTGAAAGGAGAAAACGCATGAAGCACATTCGTATCCTGAGCCTGCTGCTCGCGCTCGCACTGCTGTGCACGGGCTGCGCCGCCGGCGGCGCGGCGGAGGCCACGCCCGCCCCGGACATGAGCGACCTACCGCTCGACGGGGGCTATGCCTACCTGCGCGTGGAGGTGCTCTCGCGCGACAAGGACGCGAAAACGCTGGAGGTCAAAGTGCTCGATTTCGGCGACGCTGACGGCGTGAATGTCGGCGCGCTCCCGGTGGATGCGCAGGGCACGGTGGACTGTGCCGACCTGCTGTCGATGGCGATGATGATCGACTCCGGCGAGTGGATCATCACCTATACAGACCTCGGGCAGCAGGCGTTCCCGCTGCGGCTGACGTCGATCGAGAACCCGGAGCACTTTGCCGAGCGTGCGGGGAAATAAAAAACACCGGCTGAGGTTTTTCCTCGGCCGGTGTTTTTGTCACCAGAACTTTTTCTTCTTGCACACCCACAGGCTGATGCCCACGGTCACGATGCTCACGATGACGACGACGGGGTAGCCGTACTTCCACGTCAGCTCCGGCATGCCGACAAAGTTCATGCCGTACCACCCGACGAGCAGCGTCAGCGGCAGGAAGATCGTCGTCACGATCGTCAGGATCTGCATGATGCGGTTTTGCCGCGTGTCGATCTCGGCCTGAAACAGGCTCTGCAGCTGCGCGCACGATTCGCGCAGCAGCTGCGACTCCTCGCGCAGGCGGATGACCCGGTCCTCGAACATGCGAAACAGCAGCTGCTCGCTGTCGGTGAAAAAGCCGTTTTCATTCTCGTGCAGCTCGCACGCCACGTCGTCGAGTTGGGAGTAGTAGCGAAACCATGCCATGGTCTCCTTGCGCAGCGCGGTCATCGGCGCGGAGAAGTCATCCAGCTCGTGCGCCAGCACCCGATCCTCGAGCGCCTCAATGCGGTCCTCGATCTTTTCGAGCTGGTGCAGGTCGCGGGCGATGAGCTGCTCAAAAAAGTCGTAGAGGAACCGGCCGACGCTGCCGTCGGTCCAGCGCTTTTCCCGGGCGATGTGGCGCAGCAGCCCCTGCAGCGCATTCTCGTCGTCCACGAGTACGACGCGCGTGCCCGTGACGAGATAGCCGCAGGCGAGCGGCTTGCCGTCCTTGCCCTGGCGCGGCAGCACGAGCGTGCCCGCCAGACAGTCCGAGCGCACCTCGGCCTTGCACACGCGTGCGTCGCGTGCCGGCGGTGTGTGGTGCAGCGCCCGCTCCAGACCGGGCAGTGCCGGCTGGTGCGACAGCTCCTCGGACGTCAGCAGCACGACGGCGGGCTGCTCCGGTGCGGGCGCGCGCTCCTGCTGCGTGAGCGTCTGCCCGATGGTATACCAATACAAATGCGGTCCCTCCCATAAGTCGCGGTGTTTTTCCCATTGTAGCACACCGGGCGCGCGGACACAATGTCCGGCTGGAAATCGGGGCGCGGGTGTGCTATACTGAGCAAAATTGCACTTTGGGGGAAGCATCATGATCGTCTATTACACCGGCACCGGCAACAGCCGCTATGTTGCCCAGCGCTTCGCCGCCGCCCTCGGCGATGATCTCATCACCGCGAATGAATACATCAAAAACGACACGCCCGCCGGCCTGCATTCCGACCGGCCGTGGGTATTCGTCTCACCGACGTACGGCTGGCAGATCCCGCACATTTTTGCGGACTTTCTCCGCCGCGGCCGTTTTACCGGCAGCCGGAAGGCCTACTTTGTCATGACCTGCGGCAGCGAGATCGGCAACGCCGGCAGCCGCATCGCCGCGCTGTGCGCGGACATCGGACTC
>ERZ831634.2516-NODE-2516-length-15781-cov-17.660816_pt1 | contig 15781 bp, 12 predicted proteins | sample MGYA00519953_ERZ831634 | MGnify/ENA primary metagenome ERZ831634 (study PRJEB31850, sample SAMEA3708718) | human gut metagenome | biome: human gut; feature: human-associated habitat; material: faeces | place: China | collected 2014 ... | reverse complement strand
TAAAACACACTGGAAATTCACAAATAGCGTATCATCGTTACTCCGAACGCTCTGTAATTTTGGCACCCGCCCAGGCTGCGATTAAGAACCCCCGCAAGGTTTTGCGTGAGCGCTTGAAAAAGCACAAATAATACGAGCGAACCGCCCCGGTTTCCGTAACAGGAGATCGGGGCGGTTTTTGTATCATTTGCTGAATCTGAAGGATCCGCTTGTAAAGTTGGGAAAAAAGGTGTAATATTGGTATACAGAGATTTAGAATAATGCATGATATGTAATGTCTCTGTGATCTGCATCAGCGGATGTGATCCGAATGCTTGATAGGGAGCAACACTTTCCCCGCCTTGCGGGGGTAACAGCCGGAAAACGGCAAACATCAAAAAAACTGAAAAAACCATGAGAAAAGCAGTAAAAGTCTGTTTTATAGGATTTTTTGTGTGCTATTCTATCCTCAGAGAAGCTCCGATGGTGCGGAAAAAGCGATTTTCCTGACTGCAGTGGAGGTGGAACAGGATGAAACAACGCGGTATTCCCTACGAAGTGCGGCTGTTTGCGGGCAAAACAGACCCGGTGAACAGCGGTTTCTGGCTGCCGCTCTGGATGCACCTGAGGGATACGGCGGGTATTATGGTGTATCTGGTGCAGAAGTGGCTGCCGGAAAGCGTCCGTCAGCATATCGAGCTGGACGAGGATCTGCTGACACAGATCGCCTGCTTTCTGGGGTGGGTGCATGATATTGGTAAATTAAGCGGCTGTTTTACCGGGCCTATTATGGAACTTTTGCCGGAGCCCAGACAGCGCCTGGAAAAATACACAACGCTCAGTTACCGGGAACAGAACCGCAAGTATTCACGTCACGCGTTGGCGAGTGAGGCCATCTTGCGGTGGCTGAAATGCCCCAACGGGCTTGCATCGGTAGCAGGAGCGCACCATGGCAAGCCACAAACCGGGAAGGACGTACTTGACCAGCTGGGCGATGAGGAAGAAGGTTGCTGGGAATCTAACTACTGGCCCGAGGGCGAGCAGAAATTCTGGGAGAGCTGCTGGCAGGAACTGTTTGACTACGCCTTGCAGGAAAGCGGCTTTTCCAGCGTGGACGAGCTGCCGCAGCTGACCATCCCGGCTGAGATCCTGCTGACCGGCCTGCTCATCATGGCGGACTGGATCGCCAGCAATACCCGATACTTTCCGCTCATCCCTGTGGAAGAGGTGGGCAGCGATACCCTGTATCCTGCCCGTGTCAATCGGGCGTGGGAAGCGCTGGACCTGACCTCTCCGTGGGAGGTGCAGTCGGATGTGACGGAACCGGGGGCGTTTGCGGAACGGTTCGGCTTTCCGCCCAACGAAGTCCAGCGGGCCATGCTGGAAGCCGTCAGCCAGGCCCAGGAACCGGGGATGTTCATTCTGGAAGCACAGATGGGCGTGGGCAAGACGGAGGCCGCGCTGGGTGCGGCAGAGATTTTAGCCAAGCACGGCGGTGAGGGCGGCATCTTCTTTGGTCTGCCCACTCAGGCCACCGCCAACGGCATCTTTGGGCGGCTGCTGGCATGGGCCGAAAAGCAGCCGGATGGGTTGGAGCACTCCATCAAGCTGGCCCACGGCATGGCCGAACTGAACGAGGCCTACCTCCGATTGCAGCAGGACACGGTGCGGGTGGAGGAAGATCTGGAAGCAGACCCCGATGCCGACCCGGAGAGCCGGGTGATGGTGCATCAGTGGTTCCGGGGCAATAAGCAGGGGCTGTTGGCTGATTTTGTCATCGGCACGGTGGATCAGCTGCTGATGGCGGCGTTACAGCAAAAACATGTGATGCTGCGCCACCTTGGCCTTGCGGGCAAGGTGGTGGTCATTGACGAGTGCCACGCCTACGATGCCTATATGAACTGCTATCTTGACCGGGCGCTGACTTGGCTGGGCCGGTACAAAGTGCCGGTGATCCTGCTTTCCGCTACCCTGCCCGCCAAGCGCCGGGTCGAGCTGGTCAGGGCCTACCTGAATGGAAGAACCGCCCCGGACGGCTTATGGCAGACCTGCCGGGGCTATCCGCTGCTGACCTGGACGGACGGCAAACGGGTGGAGCAGGCGACTATCCCACTGGAAACCGAACCACGCAGAGTGGAGACATTCCCGCTGACCGAGGAACAGCTGACTGACACTCTGCGCAGTGCCTTGCGGGAAGGCGGCTGTGCGGGCGTGATCGTCAATACCGTGAAAAAAGCGCAGGCCATTGCGGCCCGTCTGCGGGCAGAACTGCCGGAGTTTGAGGTGGTGGTATTCCACGCTCAGTTCCTTATGCCCGACCGTGCCGCCAAAGAAGAGGCGCTGATGAAGCGCATCGGCAAGCACTCCACCCCGGAACAGCGGGATAAGCTCATTGTGGTGGGCACGCAGGTGCTCGAGCAATCCCTTGATATCGATCTGGATTTTCTGGTCACAGAGCTCTGCCCCATGGACCTGCTTTTACAGCGCATCGGACGACTGCACCGCCACGAGGGGCGGGCTCGTCCCCGGCCGGTGGCGCAGGCCCGCTGTGCCGTGCTGGACACTGGGACGGAGGACTTCGACGAGGGCAGCAAGGCGGTTTACGGGGAATGGCTGCTCTGGCGCACCCGCAAGTTCCTGCCCACCACCATCACCCTGCCCCATGGCATTGCCCCGCTGGTGCAGGATGTCTATGGCTGGGAGCCCGACCCTCTGCCCGCCAGCCCGCAGAGCACTGCGGCCCGGGCGGAGTACGAAAAGGCCCAGCAAATCAAAATGGGCAAGGCGAAGACTTTTACCATCCTGCCGCCAGAAGAGCACAGAAAGTGCCCTTCCCTGAATACGCTGGATAATTGGATGGATGATGTGGGTGCGGTCAGTGACAACGGTGCCCGCGCGGCGGTGCGTGACGGAGACCCTTCTGTTGACGTGCTGGTGCTGATGCGGGATGCGGCGGGAAATGTCCGCTTCCTGCCCGATGAAACGGGGCATCCCGGTGCCAGCGTGCCCACGGACGAGCCGCCTCAGCCGGAGATGGCGCTTCAAATTGCACGGCAGAAGCTGCGCCTGCCCGGATATTTCAGCAAACGGTGGTCGGTGGAACAGACCATCGATGCACTGGAAGCCCGGAACCGGGAAGTGTTCGGGCTGTGGCAGCAGTCGCCGCTGCTGCGGGGAGAACTGATCTTACTGCTGGATGACCACCTGACCGCACAGCTTGCCGGGCAGGTGCTGCAATACGACCGTGAAAACGGTCTGACCTACCGGAAGGAGGAAGAGAATGAAGCAAATTGAGTATAATTTGCTGGAGGAACGCTGGGTGCGGGTGCGCGGGCAGGACTATACCGTGCAGGAAGTCTCTCTGCCGGATGCTCTGCTGCACGCCCACGAATACCGCGACCTGGCCGGAGAACTGCCCACGCAGGATGCCGCCATGCTGCGGTTGCTGCTGGCGGTTCTGCACACGGTGTTTTCCCGGGTGGATGAAAATGGTACTCCAGCCCCCTTTGAGGAAACGGACGATGCCCTGATCCGCTGGGAGGAGCTGTACCGGCTGGGGCATTTTCCGGAAGCGCCCATCCGGGCCTATCTGGAGCAGTGGCGGGACCGCTTCTGGCTTTTCCACCCGGAACGCCCCTTCTGGCAGGTGCCGGAAGCGAAGATCGGCACAGAATACACCGCTTCCAAGCTGAACGGGGAGCTTTCTGAGAGCAGCAACAAGCTGCGGTTATTCTCGTCCTATGCGGGTGAGGGCAAGGAGGGCCTGACTTATGCCCAGGCGGCCCGCTGGCTGCTGAGTGTGAATGGCTACGATGACACCTCTGCAAAGCCCAAGGGCAAGGGTCTGCCCTCGGTGGGCGCTGGCTGGCTGGGAAAGCTGGGGTACATTCAGGCGCAGGGCAGCAACCTGTTCGAGACTTTGATGCTGAACCTCACTCTGCTCAAGGATGGCGTAGAACTGTGGGGGGAGAATCATCCCTGCTGGGAACTGGAACAGCCCCGCAGTGCAGAGCGCACAGAGATCGCCCTGCCGGACAATCCTGCGCAGCTGCTGACCCTGCAATCCCGGCGGCTTCTGCTCGACCGAGAGGGGGAAATCGTGACCGGATTTTCTCTGCTGGGCGGCGATTTCTTCCCCCGGGAGAACGCATTTGCAGAACAAATGACCGTCTGGCGTGACCCGGATGCCAAAAAGAGCAAAAAGACCGGGCAGGTCACCTTTGTGCCCAGCCGTCACGACCCGGCAAAGCAGTTCTGGCGGGAGTTTCCGGCAGTGTTCTGTGAGGAAGGGGAAAGCGTCCGCAGGCCCGGCGTTGTACGCTGGGTGGAAATGCTTCAAAATGACCCGGACTGCCCGCTGGAACGCAAGCGGCTGATCCGCTTTGCCATCAGCGGCATGAAGTATGGCGATAAGGATTTCTTCGTGAACGATTCTTTCAGCGACAGCCTGACCTTTCAGGCCGCGTTGCTGGGAGAACTGGGACGGCGCTGGACAGTGCCCATCCGGGATGAGATCGGGCGCTGCGAGCAGGCCGCGCAATATGTCGGCCGCCTTGCGTGGGAGCTCTCCCTTGCGGCGGGAGATAAGAACGATACGACCGCGGAATCCGCCCGCACCCAGTTCTACTTTACCATCGACCAGCCGTTCCGGCTCTGGCTGCAGAGCATTGACCCCGAAACGGACAAGCTGGACGAAAAAGCCGATGAATGGCAGGAGAAAGCCCGCAAACTGGCCGCAGAGCTGGGCCGCCAGATGGTGGAGCGGGCCGGAAATGCCGCCTTTGTGGGCCATAGGGTCGAGGTGAAAACAGGTGGTAAAAAGGACGAAAAGAAAACCGTTCTGTATACGGCCCCCAAGGCCTACAATGGCTTTCTGTACAATCTGCGGAAACTCTACCCGAAGAAAGAAGGAGGAACAGCATGATAACGGATGCGATCCATGACTATGTGGCCGGACAGCTGAGCGGGCTGTGGAACCTGCCCAAACCCCAGCGGCGTGCCCGGCTGGCAGAGCTGCGCCGGGGCGTTGGGCATCAGCCCGGCGACCTGCCGGCGCTGTGGGGCAGCTTCCTGCAGGAACTGCCCAAAGAGCTCTGGGGCAGGGAAACGGCGGCAGGAGAGTGCCGGGAACCATCGGAAGCCGAGTGGGCGGTCTACCTTGCCCTGACTCTCTACGCCCTGCACCAGCAGGGGGAAGAGAACGTTTCCATGAATGAAAAGGGCTGCACGCTGGGCAGGGCGGTGCGCCTGCTGGCCCAGAATTCCGCAGCTGCCGCGCAGGACTGGACCGAGAGCAGCGTCCTGCGCCGCTTCAACGCACTGGCCACAGCGGATTCCATGCCCGAGGTGTCCCACTACCTCCGGGGGATGGTGCAGCTGTTCCGGGGAAACGAACCGAAGCTGAAACTGGATTACCCCCGGCTGGCTGTGGAGCTGTACCGGTTCCAGTTCCCGGATCAGGCAGCCAATGTCCGCCTGCAGTGGGGCCGGGACCTCTACCAGATGAATGCCGACACATCTGAAACCGAAGAAAAGGAGAATTGAAATGGATACCAAGCGTCTGTATGTTGATTTTCATGTGCTGCAAACGGTGCCGCCCAGCTGTGTGAACCGCGACGATACCGGCAGCCCCAAGACGGCTGTCTATGGCGGTGCCACCCGCGCCCGGGTATCCTCTCAGGCGTGGAAGCACGCGATCCGCAAAATGTTTGCCGAAGAAATGGCCGACATGGTCGAGACCGGAAAACGTACCCTGAAAGCAACTGACCTTGTGGCCGGGGAACTGGCCGCACTGGCTCCTGAACTGGACGATGCCAGACTGAAAAAGGATGCAAAAAAGGCACTGGAAAATGCAGGCATCAAGCTGAAAGATGACAACAACGCCGCCCTGCTCTTTTTGAGCACGGCCCAGGCCCGGGCGCTGGCCCGGCTGGCCGCCGAGGACTGCGAGGAGAAGGATGACTACAAAAAGGCCCTGAAGGAGAACCCTTCGGTGGATATGGCTCTGTTTGGCCGGATGGTCGCCAGCGATCCTTCCCTGAATTACGATGCCGCCGCTCAGGTGGCCCACAGCATCTCCACCCATGCCGTACAGAACGAGTTTGATTACTTCACCGCTGTGGATGACTGTGCCCCGGAGGATTCGGCAGGCGCGGGCCATCTGGGCACGGTGGAGTACAACTCTTCCACCCTGTATCGCTATGCCACGGTCAATATGGTGGAACTGGTACACCTGCTGGGGGCTGAAAAGGCAGCCCAGGCTGTCCGGGTGTTCGGCGAAGCCTTCATCCGCTCCATGCCCACCGGAAAGCAGAACAGCTTTGCCAACCGCACCCTGCCGGATGCTGTCTATGTCACCCTGCGGGAGGATCAGCCTGTGAACCTCTGCGGTGCCTTTGAAAAGCCGGTGCGCAAGAGCCCCGAGGGCTATGCGGAACCCTCCAAGACGGCGCTGAAGCAGTATGCGCAGCAGGTGTATGCCTGCTATGCGGATGCTCCGGCCCAGAGCTTTGCTGTGGGCATCGGGCTGGACGAGCTGGCCCCAGCCATGCCCCTGAACCAGATGCTCACCGCGCTGGAACGTGCCGTAAAGGAGAAGCTGCCCGGAAATGAGGTGTGACCATGGCAACGCTGTTGCTTCGGCTGGCCGCGCCCCTGCAATCGTGGGGTGCGGATTCCAAATTTGAGACCCGCAAAACGAACCGGGAACCCACCAAAAGCGGTGTCATTGGCCTGTTGGCAGCGGCTCTGGGCCTGCGCCGGGACGATGCCGCAGGCCTTGCCCGGCTGAACGGCCTGCACTTTGCCGTCCGTGCTGACCGGGAGGGCAGCCTGCTGGTGGATTTCCACACCGCCAACCGGGAAGAGGATCGAAAAAAAGGCAAGGCTCCCTATGTGACCTACCGCCATTACCTGCAGGATGCGGTCTTTCTGGTGGGGCTGGAAAGCGAGGACACCGCCCTGTTACAGGAGCTGGAAACGGCCCTGAAACATCCGGTCTACCCGCTGTATCTGGGGCGGCGTTCCTGCCCGCCCACCCTTCCGCTCTGCCTTGGTCTCCGGGCCGGGGAACTGCTGGATACCCTGCGGGCCGAACCGCTGCTGGTGAAACAGAGGAATGGGGCCCCCTTGCGCATCGTGGCAGACGCGGACCCGGCGGATGCTGCTGCCGTGCCCCGGCGTGATCTGGCGGTGTCGTTCAGTCCCATCCACCGGCAGTACGGCTTCCGCCCGGTGCGGGAGTGGAACACAAACCCGCCGGAAATGCCCGGCGCGACCGAACATGACGCAATGGCAGAATTGAGGTGAGGAATCATGTATCTATCCCGCGCAGAACTTGACCCGACCCGCCGTGAGACCATGGTGGCGCTGATCTCGCCCCAGAAATTCCATGGTGCGGTGGAAAACGCTTTTCCCGGTGCGCGCCGCCGCAGGCTGTGGCGGCTGGATCAGCTGGGAGAAAAACTGTACCTGCTCCTGCTCAGTGAGGAACGGCCGGATCTGACCGCCCTGTGTGCGCAGTTCGGCACCGGTGCGCCCCCGGAGACCCGGCCCTATGACCCGCTGCTGGAACGGGTGACAGCGGGCAGCTGCTGGCAGTTCCGCCTGACCGCCAACCCCACCCGCAGCAAAAAAGACTCTGCCGACCATACGGCCCGGGGAACCCTGAAACCCTGCTATCTCGAGGTGGAGCAGGAGGAATGGCTGTGGGCGCAGGCCGCAAAGCACGGCTTTGCCGTCTCGGAAGGGTCCTTCGCAGTGACCCGGAAGCAGACCTATCACTTCAAGAAAAACGGCACCCGGCCTGTTACCCTGCTGGCTGTGACCTACGAGGGCATTCTGCAGGTGACGGACCCGGAGGCCTTCAAGGCCCTGCTGTGCGAGGGCGTTGGTCGGGGCAAGGCCTATGGCCTTGGCCTGATGACCATCATCCACAGGGGAGGAGACCATGGCTGAGATGCCGGGCATTGCGCGGCCCGAACGGCAGGCGCTGCCGCAGCTCCGGGACCGGATGACCTTTCTGTATCTGGAACACTGCACCCTTGGCCGGGACAATGGAGCCATTACCGTAACGGATGAAAAGGGAATCGTTCAGGTTCCGGCAGCGGGCATCTCTGTCCTGCTGCTAGGGCCCGGCACCCGTGTGACCCACCGTGCCATGGAGCTGATGGGGGATACCGGTGTGGCAGCGGTCTGGGTGGGGGAGCACGGCGTGCGGTTCTACGCCCATGGCCGTGCCCTGAGTGAGCACTCCCGCCTGCTGGAACGGCAGGCTGAGCGCTTTTCCAACCAGCGGGAGCATCTGGAAGTGGTGCGCAAAATGTACCAGCTCCGTTTCCCGGATGAGGATGTTTCCCACCTGACCACCCAGCAGCTCCGGGGCCGGGAGGGCAGCCGGGTGCGCACGGCATACCGCAAGGCCGCAAAGGCCACCGGTGTCAAATGGAATGGCCGGGTGTATGACCCCAATGATTTTTCTGCAGGAGACCTCGTCAATCAGGCCCTTTCGGCGGGCACGGCCTGCCTGTACGGCCTGGCCTTTGCGGTCATCACTGCGCTGGGCTGCGCGCCGGGACTGGGATTTGTCCACGTCAAGCACGAGGGCTCTTTTGTGTACGATATCGCCGACCTGTACAAAGCCGAGGTGGTCATCCCGCTGGCCTTCGAGGTGGCGGCGCAGGCTCCGCAGGATCTGCCCTCCGTTATGCGCCGCCGTGTGCGGGATGCCATGGTGGAACATCATATTCTGGAGCGGATGGTGCACGATGTCCGCTGGCTGCTCCTGAACGAAGAGGAGCAGGCGGCGGAACCGGAAGCGGTCTATCTCTGGGACAGCAAGATCGGCACCGTTGCCAACGGCGTAAACTACTTCGATGCGGAAGAAGGTGAGGAGCCATCGTTGTCCTGACTATGACAAACTGTCCGCCCAGCCTGCGGGGTGACCTGTCCAAGTGGCTGTGCGAGATCAACACCGGCGTGTATGTGGGCAATGTGAGCAGCCGTGTGCGGGATGCCATCTGGGATCGCGTCTGCGAAAACCTGAAAAATGGGCAGGCAACGCTGGTGTTCAACACCAACAACGAACAGCGGATGGATTTCCGCACCCACAACACCAGCTGGGAGGCCGTTGATTTCGAGGGCATCAAGCTGATGCGCCGCCCGCTGCCCCGGACGCAGGCCCCGGCGGCTGATCTCAAACCGGGATTCAGCAACGCGGCCAAACGCCAGATGGCTCAGAAGATGGCCCGGAAGAAAGCAACCGCCCCTGCCAAGGAAGAAAGCTATACCGTGATCGACCTTGAAACCACCGGTCTGAACGCCGCCTCAGATGCCATTGTGGAATACGGCGCTCTCCGTGTGCGGGATGGTCAGCCTGCCGAAGAATTTTCGGCCCTTGTCCGGGGCACAGAACCTCTGCCGGATGTGGTGGCAAAGCTCACCGGCATCACGCCGGAGGAGCGGAGCGGCGGTATGGAGCCGCTGGCCGCGCTGGAGGCGTTTCTCGCATTCGTGGGCAAAGATACGCTGGTGGGCTATCACCTGAAATTTGACCTCGATTTCTTGCGTGCGGCCTGCATCCAGAATGACAGACCCCTGCTTACCAACCGCAGCATCGATGTTTTGCCCCTTGCCCGCCGTAAGGTGTCGGGGGTGATGAACTATAAGCTGCTCACGCTGGCCCGGCATTTTGAGGTTGCCCAGCAGGAGACCCATCGCGCCCTGCCCGACTGCCGCCTGATCCAGCAGGTCTATGCAAAACTGAATGAAACGGGATCGGCCCACTGATAAAAATGCCGCTTCTATGGGATCTTTTTAGTCTTTTCCCCGCCCACGCGGGGGTGATCCGGCGGCATTGGTCGCCTTGTCCGTGGCCGCCAGCTTTTCCCCGCCCACGCGGGGGTGATCCCTCGTATGAGCTGGCCGACAGCTCCACGCTGACCTTTTCCCCGCCCACGCGGGGGTGATCCCTGTTTCGCCACGCTGTCGCCGTTGGTCGGAAACTTTTCCCCGCCCACGCGGGGGTGATCCCTGCGTCAATGACGCGCTGAGTATCTTTCTCAGCTTTTCCCCGCCCACGCGGGGGTGATCCTTCAGGTGCGCTATCAAAAGTGCCTGGGACGGCCTTTTCCCCGCCCACGCGGGGGTGATCCCTTCGGCGGCTTCATGCTGAACGTGTTCTCTGTCTTTTCCCCGCCCACGCGGGGGTGATCCCGGCGTTGGAATCGCCAAAGGAAGATGAAGATGCTTTTCCCCGCCCACGCGGGGGTGATCCTTTTTGTCCGATTTTGTGGTTTCAGTTGATTTTCTTTTCCCCGCCCACGCGGGGGTGATCCTACTCGGCGGTAGCTGCGGCAGCTCGACCGGCACTTTTCCCCGCCCACGCGGGGGTGATCCCCAACCAAATACAAACCGACTGACAAGGGGGCACTTTTCCCCGCCCACGCGGGGGTGATCCTTGCGCACCCTGCCCCGGGCCGTCATCGAAAAGCTTTTCCCCGCCCACGCGGGGGTGATCCCCAGGCGTGTGCAGTGGCCCGCCGCTCTGTATGCTTTTCCCCGCCCACGCGGGGGTGATCCCCTGTTGCCGGGTTGCCATCCGAATGTGGAGGTCTTTTCCCCGCCCACGCGGGGGTGATCCTAGCCACGGCCCCCGCTGGCTGGATATGGGGCCCTTTTCCCCGCCCACGCGGGGGTGATCCTATCCACCGTGTCCATAGCGGCTTGATACTCGGCTTTTCCCCGCCCACGCGGGGGTGATCCGGTAGTAAAAACAGAGAAACACAAGGGATAGATCTTTTCCCCGCCCACGCGGGGGTGATCCCCAGCCACTCCGACACGGACGGAACCAGCCACACTTTTCCCCGCCCACGCGGGGGTGATCCTGTCCACGGTGTCCATGGTGGCCTGTTGCTCGGCTTTTCCCCGCCCACGCGGGGGTGATCCTGCTCATGTGGACACCTCTAAATCTGCCAAAGCCTTTTCCCCGCCCACGCGGGGGTGATCCCCTCGGGCCGCACTCAGCCCGAAAAATTGCAGCCTTTTCCCCGCCCACGCGGGGGTGATCCAAGGCACCGAACTAGACAGGCCGTTTGGAAGGACTTTTCCCCGCCCACGCGGGGGTGATCCCTCCACACTTGCCTTTACCAACCAAGTGTAGTACTTTTCCCCGCCCACGCGGGGGTGATCCTGTGCGGCCCAAGGCCGGGCCCCTGCGGGCCCCCTTTTCCCCGCCCACGCGGGGGTGATCCCGGCTGCGGCCCAACTTGACCGGGCCGGGGCCCCTTTTCCCCGCCCACGCGGGGGTGATCCGTACCGCCGATTGACGCACAGCAGCAAGTGGAGCTTTTCCCCGCCCACGCGGGGGTGATCCCCGGACGGCCTCTATCAGCATAACCGGCCCCAGCTTTTCCCCGCCCACGCGGGGGTGATCCCAATGGGGATAATGCGCTTGGCCAGCTCCTCATCTTTTCCCCGCCCACGCGGGGGTGATCCCGATAGGATGTGAGCGCGTGGAAGTTAAGGGAACTTTTCCCCGCCCACGCGGGGGTGATCCTACCCCGCTGTTTCAGATCCCGTCAGAGCATACCTTTTCCCCGCCCACGCGGGGGTGATCCCGTCCTGGGCGATTGCCTCCGCGGCGGTTTTGACTTTTCCCCGCCCACGCGGGGGTGATCCTTGCAAAGGAGTAACGAATTATGAAGATCACTGCTTTTCCCCGCCCACGCGGGGGTGATCCCTTCCACAAAAGCTGTTGAGATGGATGGGCGCTCTTTTCCCCGCCCACGCGGGGGTGATCCCGGTATCGACACCAAGCTCAAGAGCCACGATGCCTTTTCCCCGCCCACGCGGGGGTGATCCCGCAAGAAAGCCCCCCACCGGGTGACAAGGCCGCTTTTCCCCGCCCACGCGGGGGTGATCCCGTGAAAATCGACCGTGTGAGGACAGTCTTTTTCTTTTCCCCGCCCACGCGGGGGTGATCCTCTGTACCAGCCTATACCCTGTACCGTCTCTGCCTTTTCCCCGCCCACGCGGGGGTGATCCATAAACGAAAGGACGTGAATTTTTTATGGATTTCTTTTCCCCGCCCACGCGGGGGTGATCCTCTGAGCTGCTTGTGATGTACTACGAGCAGCTGCTTTTCCCCGCCCACGCGGGGGTGATCCCACACCCCGGGAAGAAAAGCAAGCCGGGGCCGACTTTTCCCCGCCCACGCGGGGGTGATCCCCGCCGCGAGGTCTGGAAGATCACGTTGGAGAACTTTTCCCCGCCCACGCGGGGGTGATCCCGGCATACCGCCGTCATAATGCCCATCATAACACTTTTCCCCGCCCACGCGGGGGTGATCCTAAGAAGGTTGACGCGCTCAATGTTCCGACCGCCTTTTCCCCGCCCACGCGGGGGTGATCCTACCGATGCCATCACCCATATCAACGAGAATCTCTTTTCCCCGCCCACGCGGGGGTGATCCCCCCACAGGCTTCCGGCCTGTCTAAGTTATGGGCTTTTCCCCGCCCACGCGGGGGTGATCCTGTGTAGGCAAAGCCGTCTGTATCTGTGTTGGTCTTTTCCCCGCCCACGCGGGGGTGATCCTCTCTGGGTCAGAACTGGTTTATCTGTGCATCTCTTTTCCCCGCCCACGCGGGGGTGATCCTCATACCGAATCACCACCCTTACTATCTCTCCAACTTTTCCCCGCCCACGCGGGGGTGATCCCCACGGCGTGCCGCCTCTTCAAAGGCGGCGAAGCTTTTCCCCGCCCACGCGGGGGTGATCCCCACGTCCTCAAACTGCGAACCGTTGAATCCGCCTTTTCCCCGCCCACGCGGGGGTGATCCCCGAGTATTATAAAGGTGCAGGGGCCCCCATAACTTTTCCCCGCCCACGCGGGGGTGATCCCTTGGTGCGCCCCTGTGTTTCCAGCATCCCCAACTTTTCCCCGCCCACGCGGGGGTGATCCCCTTCAATCGTCGCGAGGTCTGGCGCATTACGCCTTTTCCCCGCCCACGCGGGGGTGATCCTGTCGTTGTCATTGCTGGTGATTTGCCTCTGCACTTTTCCCCGCCCACGCGGGGGTGATCCCCACTTTGCTCACCGCGTGCCCGTGTTGGAAGACTTTTCCCCGCCCACGCGGGGGTGATCCCAGACCACCAGCATGGAGCGCCCTGTGATTTACCTTTTCCCCGCCCACGCGGGGGTGATCCCTGGGCATCCACCCGGAATCGTGGAAAAAAGCCCTTTTCCCCGCCCACGCGGGGGTGATCCTGCGGCTTCTCCCTTCTCGCCCTTGCCGGTGCTCTTTTCCCCGCCCACGCGGGGGTGATCCTTTCACGGATTTGATGACCCACCGATAGCTGCCCTTTTCCCCGCCCATGCGGGGGTGATCCTCTATGCCGAAGGAGCAGCGTGAAGCTCTGATGCTTTTCCCCGCCCACGCGGGGGTGATCCTGAGGCCTTCGACGTTCGGAACAATGCGACGGCCTTTTCCCCGCCCACGCGGGGGTGATCCTACGCTTCCAGTTCCGCACCGTCCCATAAGGTACTTTTCCCCGCCCACGCGGGGGTGATCCCTTCAACGCCTGCCTGACGGTCAGCAAGGCCTTCTTTTCCTCGCCCACGCGGGGGTGATCCCAAGCACCTGACCGAACAGCAGCAGATGATCCACTTTTCCCCGCCCATGCGGGGGTGATCCTTTGCGCCTCCACCTCCCTTGCATAGTCCTGGACTTTTCCTCGCCCATGCGGGGGTGATCCTGAATCGGAACTGCCGCCGTAAAACAGAAAAAGCTTTTCCCCGCCCATGCGGGGGTGATCCCGGTTTCACACAACGGTCAGTATACAAAATCAGCTTTTCCCCGCCCACGCGGGGGTGATCCTCAGAGTGGCAAAAGATGTGGCAGCACTACGCACTTTTCCCCGCCCACGCGGGGGTGATCCCCTCATTGGACTTGAAAGAGAACGTGCGGGTTTCTTTTCCCCGCCCACGCGGGGGTGATCCCTATATGACCGCCGACGAAATCGCAAAGGCAGCCTTTTTCCCGCCCACGCGGGGGTGATCCCTGCTGCCACGCGCCGCGATAACGGCCATAAGACTTTTCCCCGCCCACGCGGGGGTGATCCCACTGAAGTTGTTCATGTTAATCCGGTAACGCTCTTTTCCCCGCCCACGCGGGGGTGATCCTATCTCGCGGTATTCCTTGTCCGGTATGCTCTCCTTTTCCCCGCCCACGCGGGGGTGATCCTACGGGGCCTCGGTGCATCAATCTGAACAATGACTTTTCCCCGCCCACGCGGGGGTGATCCCTATGGCGTGAACATCTACGATGCACAGGGCAACTTTTCCCCGCCCTGCGGGGATACTCCATAGGAATAATTGGTGCAATGCGGGAGCGTTCAAGCTTAACCTGAGGATGCAGAAGCAAATTACAAGAAAGAAGGTGAAACAATGGAACATGAATATGAAGCACTATTCAGAGCGATTTTGGAGCTTATCGACAAATGCGACACGATTGAAGAATTGCGTGAGAGCGTGAAGCGTATCATGGGCGAGGGTTAAGCTGAGATGCATTTTTCCCCGCCCACGCGGGGGTGATCCTGATGCGCAAACTGTTGATTTCTTCCTTCAGGTCTTTTCCCCGCCTGTGCGGGGGTGATCCTTCGTTGGCATCTCGGATGCGGGTGATGGTCTGCTTTTCCCCGCCCATGCGGGGGTGATCCCGCGGCCATGGACGAGAACGTGAAGCTTTCGGCCTTTTCCCCGCCTGCGCGGGGGTGATCCTATCCGAGATGTCGATGCCAAACTCCCGGTAGCCTTTTCCCCGCCTGCGCGGGGGTGAACCCATGGCAGAGATCACCGCTGCGGTCAGTTCCGCCTTTTCCCCGCCTATGCGGGGGTGATCCTTATAATCCTTTTTGCCGTACAAAAAGTACGGACTTCTCCCCGCCTGTGCGGGGGTGATCCTCTGAATATTGACCAGCAGATTGCCACGATCAACTTTTCCTCGCCTGTGCGGGGATGATCCCACGGTCAACCTCAGGCGCAGCATCAACACACTCTTTTCCCCGCCTGCGCGGGGGTTCTACATTGACAACCCTGCGCAAAAAGCAGATAATAGGTTTATCTTGAATGCAGAGCGAGGGAAAGTATATGCTGTATTTTGAAAACGATTACTGCGAGGGTGCGCATCCGGCGATCTTACAGAAGCTGGTGGAGACCAACTTTGAGAAGGTCTCCGGTTACGGCACCGATCCCTATTGCGCCAGTGCGCGGGAGAAGATCCGCGCGGCGTGCGGCGCACCGGATGCCGATGTCTGGTTCATCTCGGGCGGAACCCAGAGCAACGCCATCGTCATTGCATCGATGCTGCGCCGCTGGGAGGGTGTGCTGGCCGCATCCACCGGCCATGTGGCCGCTCACGAGGCCGGTGCCATCGAGTTCACGGGCCACAAGGTCATCGGCCTGCCGCACACCAACGGCAAGCTGGATGCCGGGACTGTTGAGGACTGGTGCAGGACCTTCTATGCCGATGGCAATGTGGACCACCTCGTGTTCCCGGGCATGGTGTACATCTCCCACCCGTCGGAGTACGGTACCCTGTACACCAAGGCAGAGCTGGAGGCGCTGTCCGCTGTCTGCCATAAGTACCACATGCCGCTGTTTATGGACGGTGCCCGTCTGGGCTATGGTCTGGCCGCCGAGGGCACCGATGTGACGCTGGCCGATGTGGCCCGCCTGACCGATGTGTTCTACATCGGCGGCACCAAGGTGGGCGCGCTCTGCGGCGAGGCAGTTGTGTTCCCCCACG
>ERZ831634.2512-NODE-2512-length-15799-cov-4.458714_pt1 | contig 15799 bp, 10 predicted proteins | sample MGYA00519953_ERZ831634 | MGnify/ENA primary metagenome ERZ831634 (study PRJEB31850, sample SAMEA3708718) | human gut metagenome | biome: human gut; feature: human-associated habitat; material: faeces | place: China | collected 2014 ... | reverse complement strand
CGTCACCGATCAACTTACGTTTCGGGTCAGTAGACAAAGTAGTCTTACCTGTACCTGACAGACCGAAGAAGATAGCTGAGCTCTTGCCTTCTTTATCTGTGTTAGCAGAGCAGTGCATAGAAGCCATACCGTTCAAAGGCAACAAGTAGTTCATGTAAGAGAACATACCTTTCTTCATTTCACCACCGTACCAAGTATTCAGGATAACCTGGATCTTTTCAGTCAAGTTGAATACAACTGCAGTTTCTGAGTTCAAGCCCAGTTCTTTGTAGTTTTCAACTTTAGCTTTAGAAGCGTTCATGATAACGAAATCAGGTTCACCGAAGTTAGCCAGTTCTTCAGCTGTCGGACGGATGAACATGTTTGTTACGAAGTGAGCTTGCCATGCTACTTCCATGATGAAGCGCAGTTTCAGGCGAGAGTTTTCGTTAGCTCCGCAGAAAGCGTCAACAACGAACAGTCTTTTGTTAGAAAGTTCTTTAGTTGCCAAATCTTTCACAGCTGCCCAACATTTAGCGTCAACTGGTTTGTTGTCGTTTTTGTATTCTTCAGAAGTCCACCATACTGTATTTTCGCTGGTTTCGTCTTTTACGAAGAATTTATCTTTAGGAGAACGTCCTGTATAAACGCCAGTCATTACGTTTACAGCGCCCATGTTAGTTACCTGGCCTTTTTCAAAACCTTCCAAACCTGGTTTTGTTTCTTCAGCGAACAAAACGTCATAAGACGGATTGTGCACAATCTCGGTCACACCTGTGATACCGTACTTGCTTAAATCTAAATTTGCCATTTTTTTTGAATTAATTAAAATTGGTATTTCGTTTTATTATCTCTTTTCACCTGAACATGAGGAGCTTTGGGTGCCTCCTTGTAAATCCGGGTACAAAAGTAATACTTTCTTTGAAAAGGAAGAAGGGATTAGAGAAATTTTTCCCTAATTGAATCTCTTTTATAAATTCCTAACAATATCTGCAAACTGAATATTGCAATTTGAAAGATTATCGTTTACTTTGCAAGCCAGAACGTTCTCAATACGATGAAAATGAGATTAAATTATGATTAAACTATAATATGAAAGTAATTGATTTTAGCAAAACAAATTCGATTCTAAACCAGTACATATCCGAAATCAGAAATGTAGAAGTTCAGAATGACCGCCTACGTTTCCGCCGTAACATTGAACGGATCGGAGAAATCATGGCTTACGAAATGAGCAAAGAGTTCCGATATTCAGTAAAAAACATCCGGACACCACTGGGCATTGCTCCCGTCAGCACACCGGACAACCAGCTTGTCATCAGCACCATTCTCCGCGCCGGCCTTCCTTTTCACCAAGGCTTCCTAAGCTATTTCGACGGAGCAGAAAATGCATTTGTGTCCGCCTATCGAAAATATAAAGATACCCTGAAATTTGATATACATATAGAATATATCGCATCTCCGCGTATTGACGACAAAACGCTGATTATCACCGATCCGATGCTGGCTACAGGCGGCAGTATGGAACTGAGTTATCAGGCCATGCTTACCAAAGGGCATCCCGCCGAAATTCACGTAGCTTCGATCATTGCCAGCCAACATGCAATCGATCATATCAAGAGCGTATTTCCCGAAGACAAAACAACCATTTGGTGTGCTGCCATCGATCCTGAAATCAATGAACATTCCTATATTGTACCGGGGCTGGGCGACGCAGGCGATCTGGCTTATGGAGAAAAAGAGTAATATCGATTAAAGATTCCTTCGATATTGCTGCGGCGACATCCCCATTTGCTTCTTGAAGAATGTGCCAAAATAAGAAGCATTGGGGAAGCCGAATTCATTGGAAATCTCCTGAATATTTTTTTGCGTATTCTTCAACAAAGAGATACACTTACGGATAATCGCCTTGAATACAAGTTCCTGCACCGTATACCCACAAATGCTTTTGGAAAGAGCCGAAAGGTATTTCGGAGACAGACAGAGTTTATCCGCATAGAATTCCACACTCCTTTCCTGCATATAATATTGCTCTATCAACTGGATGAGACGGACAAATATCTCATTTTTCCGCCCGCCCGTTTCCTGTCCGGCACTAATCAATTTACGGTTATAGACCGAACAAATACGATAGGTCAGTGCCAGCAGAAGAAGTTTCTGCTCATAAAGGCTAAACGCACTCTCCTCCATTTCCAGCACACTGTCTATCAAAGACATATACTTCATAATCTCATCTTCCTCGCCGGTATTCCATACACAGGAAAGTTCAGGGGTAAGCTTCGAATACATATACATGGAAACCACTGAGTTACCGATAATGTCACGTATAGGTTCTATCTGATAGGCAAGAATAAGAATTTCCATATCTTCGGTCTCTTGAAACACTTGAAACCAAGACTCCTCATGGATAAACAAAGTCTCACCCGCCTTGGCAGAAGCGCACTTATTATCAAGAGAAAACTGGAAACTACCTTGCCGACAGACAATCAAACCAAGCCCCTGCATCAGAAAAGGTTCTTTCAAAGAAGATGGAAAACAACTGAGCACACCTCCCGAACTGCATATATTCTTCCCGCTTTTCAGATCGCGGTCAAGCTGTAATAAACGTTCCTGCTGAGTATCCATAACACTGACTCACTGATAAATTACTATTGAAAAACGATACTAAGTTAGCAATTTTCGTTTGGGATAAGGCACTACGAGCACAAAAATCATACAAATAACGCCTGCATAAATAGTCCACCCTGCCATTTCTTTCACAGCAGAGAGCGTAGCCTGCACCTGTATCCGCCCCTTGACGGACATGGCAGCCATGTTATGCGCTTCCGTTTCACTCTTTCCCTGATATTGCATTCCCTGCACGGTATTGGTATACGAAGCAGAAGCTTCGGGGTTTACCAGATCAACATTTTGTGCATAACGGGTAATATAATGTTGCTGGCGCTCCTGCAGTACATTTGAATAAATAGCCCCTCCGATACCCGGTCCCAGTACCATACGGACGGTAAGCATGATGCAAATCCAGGTCGAAAGATATTTGAAAGGCATCCGCTGATTGGCATATGCTGCCGTCAATGCATATAAAATCATCATTCCGATGGTACGAATAATTACGGGATACTTCATTCGTTCGTAAAGTCCGGCTGTCTGCACTTCGAAGTACATGAATCCTGCCGACAATGCCAGAAAGAAAAAGCCAAGAGCAAAAAGATATTTCAGATGCACCCCTTTAGACCCCAATACAATGGAAATCAAGGCACCGATAAAATAACCGACCATACACCAGTTTGCCAGCGATGCATTCTGCAAATTATCCAGGTGCATCCCGACTCCTGCATACACATTGACAAACATCGCGCTGGAATTGATGATCATCAGCAATAAATAAAGCAAAGCCCCCATACGAATGGTACGCAGCCTCAACGCCCCCAAAATAAAGTAGGAAGACCGCCGGGTAACATCCATATAAAGAAAAATCCCAGCAAAAAGGATACTGATCGCCGTTGCCCAGCAAATAGATGGATCATCATACCAATCCAGCACCTTGCCATAAACCAGCACATAAGTGATGCACGTCAATGATATGCAAAATGCGGTCACATTGCCGAATTTGCGGAAGTTGATAGGGAAACGTCCGGCAAAACCATGATTAGGCATCGTAATGAACAGTATCAGAATGGACAGCAGCAGAATACCCATCATAAAATAATATACATATTTCCATTCGTATTCGAAAGCCAGCCAAGCCGTTAGCGCCGTACCCATTTGCCCCAGGATCATAAAAAACAGATAAACTACCGGCTGGCTGACACATTTTTCGATATCCAGTTTATTCCATCCCGTCGCGTCTTTCGGTTCCATGCCGGGAGTAATATTACGCGTTGCCTCCATGCCAAAAGCATATTTGATCAGCGTAAACAGATTGACCATCATCAGTACCATACGCAGGAACCCTGTCAGCAGGCTGCAGAGTGCCAGCAAAAAGATACTGTCGGTTTTGGCACATACATAGCTGAATACATACATCAGTGCAAAACCTGCGATACACATCAGTTTCTCCCGTCGTATACAAACCAGTTCATACAAGAAGGGAGCAAATGCCGCCATACCGATGGAAGTCACAAAATTGGCAAACTGAATATGCTCGGAAATAATACCCAAGCCGCTCATCATCTCGGTACTGTTCACGGAGTATACCCCGCCCACCGAAAGAATCGGCAGGAAAAAGAACAGCAGAATAATAATACCTATCGGTTTGGGCACCCAATTGTAAAAAGGATAATTTCTAGGACACGAAGGCATGGCTATCAGAGTTTAGCTTTTACTACTACCATCATACCCGCCGCCAGCTTATCATTATCTTCCTTCGATAAATCCGTAAAATCAATACGGACAGGGATACGCTGCTGTATTTTCACAAAGTTTCCGGCAGAATTGTCAGTCGGCACCAACGAATATTTAGAACCTGTCGCTCCGGAAATAGCAGTCACTTTGCCTGTAAACTCTTTCTTACTGATAGCATCTACCGTGATAGCCACCTTCTGCCCGATGCGGAGATTCTCTATCTGCGTTTCTTTATAATTAGCAATAATCCATTTTTGTGTATCGGGCAAAATATATGTAATGCATTGCCCTGCTGTAATGAACTGCCCTTCTTCCAGAGAACGTCTGCCTAACTTGCCATCGCAAGGAGCCAGTACAACCGTATACGAAAGATTCAGCCGTGCCATTTCAAGCGCAGCCGTAGCACGCTGGATGGCAGCTTCCGTATTCTCACGACGGTGAGATACTTCATTCACTCCCGAAAGAGCCGCCTCCCGCTGGCGCCTGGTTGCTTCCAGCTTCTTAAAGGTAGCTTCATACTCTGTTGTAATCTGTTCCAACTGGATAGGTGTCGCCGCATTTCGTTTGACCAGATTTTCATACCGCTGACGGTCTTTCTCCAGTTTTGCTAGCCGGATTTCTATTTCAGCTATAGACGCATCATACACAGATGCAGTCGTTTGTGTAGTCTGCAAGGTAGCATTTATCACAGTGGCGCCTGCCTGCGCATCCTTCAATGCAGCCTCAGCTTCCATCACCCGGATTTTATATTCGCGGTCGTCCAGCACCAGCAAGGTATCACCTTTGCGTACCTGCTGATGTTCCGTAAAATAAATCTTATTAATATAGCCCGATGCACGCAGATTGACAGGTGACACATATTGCTCTATCTGCGCATCATTGCTGGTTTCCGTCTGCTTATAGCCCAGAAAGAGAAAAACAATTTCAATTACTCCCCAAACAATCACAGCAACTCCAAACAGACTTACTATAATCTGCCAGCGGCGTAATTTTCTCATTTTCTTAGCTTTCTCCTGATGCGTACTGGAGACTGTATTATTTTCCATTGTTTCCATATGAATGATTCAATTAGTTATCTGTTATTTGAACAAGGATGAGATCTGTCCGGTTAGTTTCAGTAACATCAGGTTGGTCACCCGATAATTATAATGTGCACTAATGTAGTTGTTCTGTGCCTCGCTCATCCGCATTTCATCCTGCAGAACTTCAGTCATTGAAGTGATTCCTTCCCGATAGCGGTCGGTAGTAACCGTATACACTTCTTCGGCAAGCAGATAATTGTCTTTCTGTTTTTTAAAGTTCCGCTGGTTATTCATCAAGTCATTTACAGCATTCAAATACTGTGTTTGCAGATTCTTCCGTGTATCCAACCGTGAAAGTTTCATGGTTTCGATATCGATCATTGCTTTCCGGATCTTATACTTCTTATCCAAGCCATCAAAAATAGGAATACGCAAAGTCAGTCCCACTCCATAAGAACGGAACCAATGATTGGACGGACCGGAATGAAACCAATGATAAGCCTCATCAGTATAAGCGGCAAACCTCCAGTTTCCCGTCAGATTGAGAGAAGGAATATAGCCATTACTAATCAATCGTTTCTGCCGCTCTGCCAGCTGCACCTGTGATTGGAGCAACTGAAGCTCATAGAGGTTTTCCGACAGTCCGGTCAAAGCAACCGTAGCGATACTGTCCGTGTTTACCGGCAATAAACCGATTTCTTTTTCCGCCGGATAATCCATGATATACTTCAACATATTAAGTTGTTGTGTCATCATCGCCTGTGCATTGTCATACTGCACTTTCAGATTTTCCAGATTAATATTCACCCGCTTCAGATCAACTTCCATTGCCATTCCATTATCAAAGAAAGCCTGTGTGATATCTCTCAGTTCTTCCAATCGGGTGATATTGGCTTTTATCAATGCAATCTGTTCCGCAGTAACCTGTCCCAGATAGTACATTTTACTGATCTGCAAGATCAAATCTTCCCGTGCCTTTTCATACGAAAGCCGGCTCATCTCATCCACAATCTCTGCTATGGAAATCGAAGTATAGAGAGTCTGATTATAAAGTGGCATCTGCAATTCTATCCCGGCATTGGCACTATATTGCAACGTTCGGGTAATATTATAAGGTACTCCATAGGAAGAACCGTCAGTTACTGAGACAGGCGGATCGATATTATCATTAAAGTTGGCAAAGCCATTGATTTGCGGCAACAGCTTCACCCGATTCTCCGAAATGCCATACTTACTTTTCTGCATCGCTTTTCGTTTTCCCTGTAAAGAGAGATTGTTCTCAATCCCTATACGAAGGCAGTTCTCCAGAGTCAGAATATTCTGTGCGCCTCCATGAATGGCAAGGAGGCAAAAAAAGGTAAAAATGAACAATAGTCTTTTCATAATAATCGCTCTATATTCAGGCACAAATTTAATGGGTTGCGACAAAATGGGACTATCCATATATCGACTGTTTATGTTCATATTTTCCTTTTTCAGTCCTGATATCCACCTTAATTATTATAATATCACTATATTTAATAGACAAATCTTCGCCCTTTGTCGATTTCCTTTTCTTCTGTTTAAAGAACCACTTAACTTTGGAATATAAAATCAATTAACAGCAAAACAGCGTTTGTTTTTCATAATTTTTTAGTGAATGCATAAGCGGCTCTCTTCGGGATGAAGAGAGCCGCTTAAGGTATATAGAGTACAATATAGTACAAGATCAGAAAAAAGTTTAAGAGTTCTCAGCCTCCTTTTTTTTCGGAGTTATTAACTTCTTCTTGCTGAACCAAATCAGAATCATCACCCCGATCAGCAATAAAGCCAGTGACGCATAAGCTATGCTTTCCGTAACATGCAAGCTCTGCGGGTCAAACCACATCTCAATCGTATGCTGGCCTGCGGGAACATTCATCACACGCAAGATATAGTCAGCACGGGCAATGTCCACCGGCTGTCCGTCAATCTTGGCCTGCCAGCCCGGATAATAAATCTCAGAGAAAACAGCCACTCCATCTTTAGCAGAAGAAGTTTCATATACCAGGCGATTCGGTTCATAGCTGGTCAGACGAATGGTAGATAAGGAGTCTTTGTAACCCTTCGTCACACCCTTCAACTGATCTTTAAATTTCGCATCAACCACTGCTGTTTCCGTTGGAAGAATATCATTCAGCGCATCAATCTCTTCATTTGCATTATTGACATACTGCACCTTATCCACAAACCAAGCGTTACCATACGCATAAGGGTTTTCAACAGGAACCGTCTGTCCTTGCTGTCCGGCAGGGAAAATAAAGTACTTCGTATTCAGCATATTCAGCACACGGAATTTGGAAGCGTCCACACTATCCATCGCACCGCCTGCGCCGGCAACTTCCTGATAGGCATCCTTCATTTCCGGAGTTATATGATGATCGATCATTTCCTGATAACGACGCAACTTGGCCGCATGATAACCACCCACACTCTTATGCCAATATGAGGTATTATTTTCATTGAAAGTATTACCGGGAAATCCTACGAAATTCAACACCCTATAATTCAAAGCCGTATCCTGAAGAATTATCTCATCCGTCTGAGTTTTAACGAATGCTCCTGTCTGGTTTGACTTCGATACAAATTGTTCATCATTCAAATAGCGCTTATTGACAGTCCACATATCAATCAGACACAGAAGCACGATACCTGTCATAGTAAAAGAAGCCTTCAACTTTTTCTGCTGATAAAGGAATAATAAGAAGCATCCTACTACTATAATAAAGAAACTGCGCCATGCATCCGAAGTCAGCATTGCCTTGCGCATTTCGGCCAGATTCGTAATGATCGGAGATAAATACTCGGCAGGCAGTCCTTGCTGCAGAGCTGCCATCTCTTGTGCCGGAATATAACTAGAGAAGAAAACTCCCGGGGCAACAGCCAGAATCAGTGAAACACCGGCTGTTAATACCAAAGTGATAATTACTCCTGTCCGATTTTCTTTCAACTTTAATATTTCCGGTTTAGCCAGCACTTCTTTTAAGGCAAAGACCGCTAATAAAGGTATCGTAAATTCAGCTATAACTAGGATAGAAGATACGGCACGGAACTTGTTATACATCGGTACATAATCGATAAAAAAGTCCGTAAGTCCCATAAAATTCTTTCCCCACGAAAGTAGAATAGAGAAGATAGTAGCTCCCAGTAAAGCCCATTTCAGCGGTCCTTTAACAATAAAGCACCCCAATATAAACAGAAATAAAACAAAAGCTCCCACATAGACCGGTCCGGAAGTCATGGGCTGATCGCCAAAATACTGTGTCAGCTGCGAATAGATGTTACTATACATCGGATTCGCCTTTGCCATGGCAGTCTCATTCTTGGATAAAGGAACCGATGCCCCTCCCTTTACATTCGGAACCAGCAAAGTAAGCGTTTCACCAATTCCATAACTCCAGTTCGTTATATAGTTACGGTCCAGTCCGCTGCTGGTCTGATTGGCAGCAGGTCCTTCCTGTTTCAGTTCACTCTTTCCGCGCATAGTCTCCTTACTATACTCATAAGTATGGTATAGATTGGAGAGGTTCGCACACACTCCTATCATCGCAGCCAATGCCAGAACGGCACTTGCCTTGAAAAAATGCGGCAACTCCTTCTTCTTATAAGCATCTTCAAAGTAAGCTCCTACAAAAAACAGGATGACAAACATGAAGTAGTAGCTCATCTGAATATGGTTCGACTGAATCTGAAGCGCGATAAACAAAGCAGTCACAATCCCTCCCAACAGATATTTCTTCCGATAAGCCAGTACAATACCGGCAATCGTAGGCGGAATATAAGCCAATGTGACAAATTTCCAGATATGCCCTGCCGATATCAAAATAAAGAAATAGGAGGAGAAAGCCCAGATAATCCCCCCTAAAGCAGATAACCAGACAGACAACCCGAATGCCCGCAAAAGGATATAAAACCCGAGCATCATGATGAAGGTCAGCACCACATAAGATGGAAGATACAAGTGATAGATGTTTTCTATCCACTTCAGCGGTTTGGTAGAATCATAACTCGGAGACATCTGATAGGTAGGCATACCACCAAAAAGAGAGTTTGTCCAGCGGGTACGTTCTCCTGTACGTTCAAGATATTCCTGAGCTTCTTGACCGGCTCCCACTCCAGCCACCGTATCGTGCTGAAACAGAATACGACTTTCGATATCAGCCGGAAAAAAATAAGCAAAAGAAAGGATGATAAAAGCTAAAATAGCAATTAAGTCGGGAAGGAACTTCTTCATAAAATTGACAATTGACAATTGACAATTGACAATTGATGGTCAACAATAACAGCCCGGCAGATCACTCGTTCCATATAGCTGTTCATTGTCATTTGTCAACTGTCAATTGTCAATTAAATTAGTATCTATAATGTTCAGCCTTATAAGGTCCGTCTACCGATACACCGATATAAGCGGCCTGTTCCGGAGTCAGCTTCGTCAGTTTCACCCCGATCTTTTCGAGATGCAGGCGAGCCACTTCTTCATCCAGGTGCTTCGGCAAGCGGTATACATTTACTTCGTATTTCTTGTTGAACAACTCGATCTGGGCCAGCGTCTGATTGGTAAATGAGTTACTCATCACGAATGACGGATGGCCTGTCGCACATCCCAAATTCACCAGACGACCGTCAGCCAGCAAAAGAATGCTGTGACCATCCGGGAAATAATAGCGGTCTACCTGCGGCTTGATGTTTACACATTTGATGCCCGGATAATGTTTCAACGCATCCACCTGGATTTCATTATCGAAGTGTCCGATGTTACATACGATCGCCTGATCTTTCATTTTCTCCATGTGGTCAATACGAATAATATCGATATTACCCGTAGTAGTCACGAAGATATTACCTTCGGCGCAGGCATCTTCCATCGTTACGACTTCGAAACCTTCCATTGCAGCCTGTAATGCACAAATCGGATCGACTTCCGTCACAAGCACACGTGCACCATAAGAGCGCATTGAATGCGAACATCCCTTGCCCACATCACCGTAACCACATACAACCACTACCTTACCGGCAATCATCACATCGGTCGCTCTCTTGATACCGTCAGCCAGTGACTCACGACATCCGTAGAGATTATCAAACTTAGACTTGGTAACCGAATCGTTCACATTAAATGCCGGGAACAGCAATTTGCCTTCTTCCTGCATCTGATACAAACGGTGTACACCAGTCGTTGTCTCTTCCGATACACCGCGCATTTCTTCAGCCACACGATGCCAGCGGGTCTTATCCTCAGCCAATACTTTTTTCAGAATGGCATTCAGTTCGATTTCATCTTCCGCATGCACTTCCTTGTCCAATACGGCAGCATCATTCTCAGCATCATAACCGACATGAATCATCATGGTAGCGTCACCACCATCGTCTACAATCACGTTCGGACCTTTTCCGCCGGGGAAGTTCAATGCCTGCAATGTGCACCACCAGTAGTCGGCAAGATTCTCGCCTTTCCATGCAAATACCGCAACACCGGAAGCAGCAATCGCAGCAGCAGCATGATCCTGCGTTGAATATATATTACAAGAACACCAGCGGACTTCAGCTCCCAATGCAACCAGTGTTTCAATCAGTACGGCGGTCTGGATGGTCATATGTAATGATCCCATGATACGGGCACCTTTTAACGGTTTGGATTCTCCATACTTTTCGCGTAGAGCCATCAGGCCGGGCATTTCTTTTTCTGCCAAATCGATTTCCTTGCGTCCGAAATCAGCAAGTGTAATATCTGCCACTTTATAAGGCAGAGTAGAGAATAATTCTGTAGACATATTGTAAATCATTTAAAATGTAATTGGTGCAAAGATAGAACATTCTGATTAGTAGGGCAAAAGCTATCCTTCTTTTTTATATTATAATAACTTGGGAGTTCGCCTGTTTCTTGAATTTTTATTCTATATTTGCAACATAAAAATGCATTTTCTACAACAATAAAATAGTTATTATTCATCTTCTATGGAGGATTACAACAACAAAACAAAAGCGGAGCTGTTAGAAATTATACAAAATCTCGAAAAAGAAGTAGAGCAGCTTTCCTCCGAATCAGTCTCCGGCAGAAAAGAACGCTTTCGCGACAGGTATTCCAATCGGATATTAGATAATCTGCCCGATATGCTTACCGTGCTCGACCGCGATGCCAATATCGTGGAACTGGTTTCCTCCCCGTCAACCAATCACGTAGAAGGTACTACAGCAGACAGCATTACCCAATCCAACATAAAAGATATTCTTCCGGAAGATGCGTACAAGAACATACGCAAGAATATGGAGCAAGTTTTCCGTTCCGGAAAGAGCGCCATCGCCAGGCATGACTTAATGATGGACGGTGTACCGCATCATTACGAACACTGGCTTTCCCTGCTCGACAAAGAATACCTGCTATGTATGTGTCGGGATGTTTCGCAACTTTGGGAAACAGAGCAGACCAATGCCGAACAACAAAATGAAATTATGCGGCTCAATTCATTGATGGAAGCCATAGTGAATAATGTTCCTGTATATCTATTCGTCAAAGACTCCGGAAATGATTTCAGATACTTATACTGGAATAAGACTTTTGCCGATTACTCCGGCATCCCCATCGAGAAAGCTATCGGCAGAAATGATTTCGAGATCTTCAAACGGACGGAGGATATGGAGAAATTCCGCCTTGACGATATCAGAGTGCTAAAAGAAGGAAAACTGGACTATTTCGAGGAATATATGGCTGCTTCCGGAGAAATCCGCACGATAACTACCATGAAGCGCCTCGTCCCATCCAGTGACGAACATCCTTATATTATCGGTATCTCCTGGGATATCACCGAAATTAAGAAAACAGAGAAAGCACTGGATGCAGCCCGTATCAAAGCCGAAGAAGCGGACCGGTTAAAATCGGCTTTCCTGGCAAACATGAGCCACGAAATCCGTACCCCGCTTAATGCGATTGTGGGATTCTCCAAACTGATATCCAGCACAAATAATGAAAACGAGAAGAATCAGTATGCCGAAATCATTGAAAGAAATTCTGATATGCTGCTGAATCTTTTCAATGATATTCTCGATTTATCCAGCCTGGAAGCCGGCTCTCTTAAATTCAACATTCAGCCGGTCAAAATACTGGATATCTGCCTGCAATTAGAACAGCAGTATTGTCACAAAACGCAGGCTGGCGCAAAGCTGATTCTGGATAATGGAGACGCCAATACATTTGTTTTCGCAGACTGGAACCGGACGATACAAATCGTAAGTAACCTGCTCAGCAATGCTGTAAAGTTTACCTCGCGAGGAGAGATTCATTTCGGTTTCCTCAATAAAGAGAATTTTGTAGAGTTCTATGTGAGAGATACCGGCATCGGTATTCCTGCCGAAAGAGCCGCTACCATTTTTCAGCGTTTCGGCAAAGTAGACGACTTCGTTCAAGGCACCGGACTGGGACTCACCCTCTGTAAGATGCTGGTGGAAAAAATGGGTGGTCACATCCGGGTATGCTCAAAAGAAAACGAAGGTACCACCTTTTATTTCACACTTCCGCTGGCCAACCGGTAAATTATATGCGTCATATACAAAAGCGGGGGACATCTTTACAATGTCCACCGCTTTTGTATTTATGAAGATAGCTGTTACTTCTTTTCTTCCTTCTGTACTTTTGCACTTAGCATTTCCTTATACTTCGCAGGATCATTCAATACCTTTATTGCTTCCTGCAAATCATCATCATCCTTCAGTTGCTCGATAATGCCACCTCTCTGGAAATAATAACGCTTGATAATTTCATTAGCAATCATTCTCTTTATATCCTTAGAGAAATAATCCAGGTCACGGTCAAGATTATGATTCAATTTCTTTTCCAGTGCCTTGAACTCTTCGGCAGCATCTGTCATATAGCCTTCAAATTCAGCAGCCTCTTTCAGTGTTTTCAGAATCTTCTCACTTTGCTGGTCATATTTAAAATCGGCCTTCTTCACCAATTCCTTGAAATCATTATAGTCAGCATCCGTCACTACAAACTTTTCAGGAGCAACCACAGTAGGGTGTTTCAAGCAGTATTGAGTCGCATAGTCAAAAATCAGATTATCACGTACGAGATAGAACAAGATATTCGGCAGTTTTTCCTGCTTGACAGTAATATCAGGCATTACACCACCTCCGTCACGTACTTCACGTCCGGCAGCAGTATAGAATACGTTAGTCAGACTGTCGGGAATCGTTCCCACACTTCCATCTTCGTTCCGGTGCTTATAGTCGATCGCCTGCACACAACGTCCGCTTGGGATATAATATTTGGAAGTAGTCACTTTCATCATTCCTCCATAAGGTAAAGAACGGGGAACCTGTACAAGTCCCTTTCCAAATGTACGGTTACCAACAATAACGGCACGATCAAGGTCTTGCAATGAGCCCGACAGGATTTCTGAAGCAGAAGCCGTACCACTGTTTACCAATACGGCAATCGGAATATCCAGATCCAGCGGTTCACGCAAAGTCTTGTATGTGTTGCTTGCCTGTTTCGTCTTTCCCTTGGTGGTTACGATTACTTTTCCACGGGGCAGGAAATAATTGGCTATTTCCACTGCTTCATCCAACAGACCGCCACCGTTATTACGGAGGTCGATGACCAGAGAAGTAGCTCCCTGTTTCTTCAGATCCAGCAATGCTTTTTTGAAATCCTTGGAAGGGTTGCCGGAGAATGTGCTCAGGCTGATATATCCCACTTTATTATCCATCACGGTAGCATATGGGATGGCAGGGGTCTGAATAGATTCACGTACGATAGTAAACTCCATCGGGGTTTGTCCGCCTTTCTCATTAGGACGCTCCACTTTCAGTTTAAAGCTCGTACCCGCCTGTCCGCGCAACATCTGGCTGACTTCCGAATTATTCTTTCCAAGGAGATCTTTTCCGTCTATTTCCATCAGGATATCTCCCGCCTTCAGTCCCGCTTTGGCCGCCGGAGTTCCCTCGAACGGTTCGGCAATCATGGAACGTTTCAGCTTCGTATTATAGGTAATAAGAGAACCGATACCTCCAAAGCTTCCTTTCACCATCTGTTCCAGTTCGCTTTGATCTTCCTCCGGGTAATATTCTGTATAAGGATCCAGCGAGAAAAGCATATTGTCGATTCCTTCGCGAATGGTCTTGTTCGGATCAATGGTATCCACGTAGAACATATCCAGTTCTTTCACAATCGCATTAAATGTATCCAGATTCTTGGCAATCTGGAAATTGCGGTCGTCTCCACTCTTAAAACTAAAGAAAGCTACAGTAGCTATTACAGCCATCAAAACAAGAGCTATCCGCCTATTCAGCAATTTTTTCATATATCTTTCATTAAAATGAGACGTAAAAGTAACTCAAACCTTGGTTATTCCGCCAGAACCTTGTTAATATTTAACTTAATTTCATCCCAGCGCTCCGGAGAGATTGTTGTTCCAATCACCTGAATAACATTTCCCGAGAGAATAGAACCAATTTTTGCACATTTTTCGAGCGAGTATCCGCACGTCAGACCATACAGAAATCCGGCAGCGAAATAATCGCCTGCGCCGGTGGTATCCAGAACTTTTTCTACAGGAATAGCCGACACTTTAATTTCTTCCGTACCTTTACGGATATAAGATCCGTTTGCTCCAACTTTCACAATAGCAATGCTGCATTTCTTGGCTATCACTCTCAGAGCTTCCTCCGGTTCTTCGCCGGTAAATGCTTTCGCTTCTTCCTCGTTTGCAAAAACGATATCCACATACTTATTTATTAATAAGGAGAAAAATTCCAGATCATTCTCCACGATATTATAACTTGCCATGTCGAGACAGATTTGCAGGCCAGCCTCTTTAGCCAGTTCGATGGCATGAAGAATCATTTCGTGATCCTGAACAAGGTATCCTTCTATAAATAAGTATGCATATCCTTTGAACATCTCCAATGTCAGATCTTCAGCTTTCAAAGAAGCGGCCGCTCCCAGATAAGTACCAAAAGTACGCTCTCCATCCTGAGAAATAAAAGTGGATGCCACTCCCGAAGGAAGCTGTTCGGAGGTCAATAAATTGTCTTCAATATTATTTTTCTGCAGATTTTTCCGAAAAAAATCGCCATAATGATCATTTCCTACTTTTCCGATAAAACCTGTTCCGGCACCCAGACAAGCGAGTCCAAGTATGGCATTTCCTGCCGATCCGCCTGTTGCCAGATGCGTTTTCATTTGTGAAAATTTTGTGTTAATCTGCTGTAACTTAGCGTCATCGATGAGTTGCATGCTTCCCTTGGGTAATTCCAGTTCATCCAAGAGTGTATCGTCTTTCAGGGTTGCAAGTACGTCTATCAGGGCGTTGCCCAATCCTATTATTTTGTCCATTCTCAATATTTTTTTTGCAAAGATATTGCATATTTCAAAAAAACCTACTACTTTTGCATCGCAATTGAGAAAAACATTCTTCCTTAGCTCAGTCGGTTAGAGC
>ERZ831634.2501-NODE-2501-length-15847-cov-2.883739_pt1 | contig 15847 bp, 9 predicted proteins | sample MGYA00519953_ERZ831634 | MGnify/ENA primary metagenome ERZ831634 (study PRJEB31850, sample SAMEA3708718) | human gut metagenome | biome: human gut; feature: human-associated habitat; material: faeces | place: China | collected 2014 ... | reverse complement strand
GAGCTTTTTTTATGTCCGGTGCGGAAAAAACGGTTTTTTGTCAGGGATTTCCCGCGTTGGAGTGTTATTATATAAATGGCAGGGATTTATGGAATAAATTCTGTTGCGTTGCCCTACCCGGAGTTTGGCGCTGGCGGGTATGGCCGTTTATTTTTTGCGTTTTTAGGGCGCGGATATTGCAACACTTTCCTTATATTTGTTTAAATGAATGAGTGTATGGAGTTGCAATCCGAGACGATTCTGGATCTGAAGGCGTTCAACCGCCTGTTCGGGGAGTACCAACAACGGTTTATCCGTTTCGCGGGCACTTATGTCTCCGATGCAGCCACGGCCGAGGATATCGTCATGGAGAGCTTTATGGCCGCCTGGGAAAAACGCGACATGCTTTCCGCCTCCGCCTTCCCTCCCTACGCGCTCACGATCGTCAAGAACAAATGCCTGAACCATCTGCGTTCGCAGGGCGTCCGCCTGCGTGCCGCCGAGGATATCCACTCCCACGGTGCGCGCATGCTCCGAACCCGCATTTCGACCCTCGAAGCCTGCAACCCCGAGGAACTGTTCAGCGAGGAGGCGCGGCGGCTGGTGAACGAGACGCTGGACAGACTTCCGGAAAAGACCCGCACGATCTTTATCCGCAGCCGCTTCGACGGCAAAAGCTATAAGGAGATCGCCGCCGAAATGGGCGTTACGGTCAAGAGCGTCGAGTTCGAAGTCTCGAAGGCGATGAAAATCCTGCGTGTGGTGCTCAAAGATTACCTGGCTTATTTTATTTTCTGGTTTTATATCAATTGATAATCATTCGTTTAACTTGCTTCACCCGGGCTTTCCCTGAAAAAAGTGCGATTTTTTTCAGGGATTTCCCCGGCTGGGGTGTTATCTCTATGTCATGGAAAAAGAATTACTACACCGGTTTTTTGACGGGCGCGCGTCCGTAGAAGAGGAAAAACAAGTCCTCGACTGGATCGACCGTGATCCGGCCAACCGCAAGGAACTGCTTGCCGAGCGCCGTTTGTTCGATTCGATGCTGATGCTGGCCGACCCCGGACGCACGACACGCAAGCCGAAGGTTTTGACCCTGCCGCGCTGGACACGCGAAGTCCTCAAATACGCTGCGGTCATCCTGGTCGTTGCGGGAGCGGGGGGCATCTACGTCTCGCGGATGTATGACAAGTTCCTGTTGACGGGCAATACGATCACCGTCCCGGCAGGCCAGCATATCGACGTGCAGCTGCCCGACGGCACGAAAGTCTGCATGAACGCGCTTTCCGAACTGCATTACCCGACCTTCTTCATCGGGCGCGAGCGTAAGGTGCAGCTCAAGGGCGAAGCGTTTTTCGATGTGTCGCATGACCGGAAGCATCCTTTCGTCGTCGAGACCTATGCCTGCGACGTGGAGGTGCTGGGTACGAAATTCAACGTCAAGGCCCGCTCGGAAGACGGGGAGTTCGTCGCCTCGCTCGTCGAGGGTAAGGTGCGCGTGACGGATCGCTTCAATTCGAACAACCAGGTCGAGCTGCATCCGCGCGAACAGGTGACGCACCTCAACGGACGGCTGATCCTGGGGCGGATACCCGAACACGAAGGGTTCCTGTGGCGCGAGGGGCTGATTGCCTTCCGCGACGCTTCGTTCGGGGATTTGCTCGATGAGTTCGAGAAATATTACGGCGTGAAGATCGAGGTGCAGCGCCAGGATATGCCGACCAACCTTTTCACCGGGAAGATCCGTATCTCCGAGGGTATCGACCATGCCCTGTGGGTTTTGCAGCAGAGCGCCGATTTCCAGTATACGCGCAACGAATTGAAAGACATGATTTATATACACTGACCAACCTAACCTGATTGTAGTACCTAAGCCCAGATTTATGTGAAAAATTGCCCCTGACCTTAGACGAATGACGAGGCGTGCCCCGGACAGCGCCTTTAAACCCCTCCCCCGAGCAGGGCAGGGGATCCGGGAAAAACCAATAACCTAATTAACTGACCAACGTATGAAAATGAAAAACCAAGCGAGAGTTAGGTTTCTCTTGCCTGTTTTGACACTTGTATGCTGCCTTTTCGCGGGCACGGCAAGTGCGCAGTCCGTACCGGTAACCCTCCGGGTTTCGGACGCTCCCCTTGAGCAGGTGCTCAGTGCAATCGAAAAGCAAACCACCTACCTGTTCGTTTACGACAAGAATGTGGACGTGGCGTGCCGCGTGTCGATCGATGTGAAGGACACGCCGCTGAACAATGTGCTCAATACGCTTTTCCAATCTTCCGATATCGCTTATGCCGTCGAGAATACGTCGATCGTACTCTCGCAGAAAGCCCCGGCCGCACAGCCCGGCCAGCCTGTCACCGTGACGGGCAAGGTCGTCGATGCTTCCGGTATGCCGGTGATCGGCGCTGCGGTCATTGTCAAGGGGACTACGATCGGTACGAGTACCGGCGTGGACGGCGATTTCTCGCTGCAAGTTCCCCCCCCCTCGGCTGACGCCGTATTAGAAATCAATTATTTAGGCTACGAACCGATCGCACAGACCGTAGGCAGCCGCACCAACATCACCTTTACGCTCCGGGAGTCGGCGGTGGATGTGGACGCGGTCGTGGTTACTGCCCTCGGTATCAAACGCTCGGAAAAGGCGCTGTCGTACAACGTGCAGCAGGTCAACTCCGAGGACATCGTGGCCAACAAGGACGTCAACTTCATCAACTCGCTCAGCGGCAAGGTCGCCGGTGTGACGATCAACTCGTCGTCCGGTGGCGTCGGCAGCGCATCGAGGGTCGTCATGCGTGGTCAGAAGTCGATTTCGCAGACTTCGAACGCCCTCTACGTAATCGACGGCGTGCCGATGTTCACGACGGCCCGCGACGGCGGCACGGAGTTCGCCTCGCAGGGTACGACCGATCCCATCGCCGATATCAACCCCGAGGACATCGAGTCGATGTCGGTGCTGAACGGTGCGGCCGCTGCGGCACTCTACGGTTCGGATGCCGCCAACGGTGCCATCGTCGTCACGACCAAGCGCGGCAAGGCGGGCTACACTTCGGTGACCGTATCGAGCAACACCGAGGTGATGTCGCCGTTCGTCCTTCCCGAGTTTCAGAACCGTTACGGTACGGGCGATCTCAATTCGAGCGAAGGTTCGATCGTCCGCAGCTGGGGCAATCGCCTGAACAGCTCCAACTATATGGGGTACAGCCCGCGCGATGACTATTTCCAAACCGGCGTAACGGGTACCGAGAGCGTCTCGCTCTCGACGGGTACCGAGAAGAACCAAACCTATTTCTCGGCCGCGGCGGTCAACTCGCGCGGAGTAATTCCCAACAACGGCTACGACCGTTACAATTTTACGTTCCGCAATACCACCTCGTTCCTCGGTGACAAGCTGAAACTCGACGTGGGTGCCAGCTATGTGATGCAGAAAGACCGCAACATGACCAACCAGGGTACCTACAACAACCCGCTGGTCGGCGCTTACGTCTACCCGCGCGGCAACGACTGGGCCGATATCGAAATGTACGAGCGTTACGATCCCGCCCGCCGCCTCTATACCCAGTACTGGCCCGTAGGCGATGCCGGCATGACGATGCAGAACCCCTATTGGATCAACTACCGCAACCTGCGCGAAAACAACAAAGACCGTTACATGCTGAACGCTGCACTCTCGTACGACGTGCTCGACTGGCTCAATGTTTCCGGCCGTCTCCGCATCGACAACAGCAACAACGACTATACGGAAAAATTCTATGCTTCGACCTTCACGCAGTTGACCGAGGGTTCGAAAAACGGCCTCTACGGCATCACGAAGACCAAGGACAAGCAGGTCTACGGCGACGTGCTGGTCAATATCAACAAGACTTTTGGCGAGGACTGGTCGCTGCAAGCCAATGCCGGTGCTTCGATCTCGGACATGCGCTACGACGCCATGAAGGTGCGCGGCCCGATTCCCGACGGTGAGATCACCGACGAAAAACCTCTGCTGGCCAACGTGTTCAGCGTGCAGAACCTGAGCAACACCTCCAAGACCAAGCGGCTGCAGGAAGGGTGGCGCGAGCAGACCCAGTCGATCTTCGCCTCGGTTGAGATCGGCTTTAAGAACACCTACTTCCTCACGCTGACCGGCCGTAACGACTGGCCTTCGCAGCTGGCCGGCGAGCATTCGGTGAAGAGCTCGTTTTTCTATCCCTCGGTCGGTGCTTCGGTCGTGCTGTCGCAGCTCATCCCCGAGATGCCGAAGAACCTCTCCTACGTCAAACTCCGTGCGTCGTACGCATCGGTGGGTGTGGCTTTCGAGCGTTACCTCGCCAACCCGCGTTACAGCTGGAACGAGAGCGGCCTGAACTGGAGCACCCAGACCCGGTTCCCGATTTACAACCTCAAGCCCGAGCGCACCAAGTCGTTCGAGGTCGGTCTGACGATGCGCTTCCTGCGCCACTTCAACCTCGACTTCACTTACTATAACACCAAGACGCAGGATCAGACCTTCGAGCCGAATATCTCGACCGGTTCGGGTTCCTCCAAACTGACCATTCAGTCGGGTAACGTCCGCAACCGCGGTTTCGAGGTCGCACTGGGTTACAGCAATACGTGGGGCAAATTCTCGTGGGATTCGAACTACACGCTGTCGGCGAACAAGAACAAGATTCTTTCGCTTGCCGACGATGTGGTCAACCCCGAGACCGGCGAGCACTTCTCGGTCGATCAGCTCGATATGGGAGGTCTTGCCGATGCCCGCTTCATCCTTCGTGAGGGCGGTACGCTGGGCGACTTCTATTCGCGCATCGACCTCAAACGCGACAGCAACGGCGCCGTCTATATCAACGAGAAGGGCGAGATCGCTTCCGAGTCGATCACCGACGTCAACAGCTACATCAAGCTGGGTAGCGTGCTTCCCGATGCCAACATGGCATGGCGCAACGACTTCCGCTGGCGTAACTTCAACTTCGGCTTCATGGTTTCGGCCCGCCTGGGCGGCGTGGTATTCTCGCGTACGCAGGCCATGCTCGACTACTACGGTGTTTCCGAGGTTTCGGCCGTAGCGCGCGATGCCGGCGGCGTGATGATCAACGGCGGCGACCTGGTGGATGCCAACAAATGGTACACGGCCATCGGCAGCGGTAACTCCGTTCCGCAGTACTATACCTATTCTGCCACCAACGTGCGCCTGCAGGAGGCTTCGATCGGCTATACGATCCCGAAGAAAAAGCTGGGCGACATCTGCGAAATTACCTTGTCGCTCGTGGGGCGCAACCTGTGGATGATCTACAACAAGGCTCCCTACGATCCCGAGACCGTTGCGACGGTGAACAGCTACTACCAGGGCATCGACTATTTCATGTCGCCTTCGACGCGTAATATCGGGTTCAACCTCAGACTTAAATTCTAATCTGCACGATGACTATGAAATTCAATATATTAAAACCGGCTTTGGCTGCGTTGGTACTTGTCGGTACGGCCTGCACCGCCAACTACCTCGATATAAATACCAATCCTTACGAGCCCTCCGAGGACGACATGCAGACCGACGGCTATATCATCGGCTCGGCGCTGACCTCGCTCGCGAGCACCGTCGTATCGACCGACGTCAATACGGCGCAGTTTACCGATGTGCTGCTGGGCGGCCCCATGGGTGGGTATTATTCCACGACGGGTGGCTTTACCCGTACGATCATGAATTACAATCCGACGGACGACTGGACGAACGTTTTCATGTATAGCGACAGGACGATCCCGGTGCTTTACTCGAACCTGCGCGAGCTGAAGAAGGTGACCGACGACCCCATCGTACTGGCGATCGCCGACATCATCAAGGTAGCGGCCATGCACCGCGTGACCGACACCTACGGCCCGATCCCCTATTCGATGATCGGCGAGAACGGCCAGATTCAGGTGCCGTACGATTCGCAGGAGAAGGTTTACGACAAGTTTTTCGAAGAGCTGGATGCCGCGATCAAGGTGCTTACCGAGCACCGCACGGATGCTATTTCCGCAAAAGCCGACTATATCTACGGCGGCAGCGCCGAGAAGTGGTGCAAGCTCGCCAATTCGCTCAAACTGCGCCTGGCGATGCGTATCGTCTATGCGAACGAGGCTAAAGCCCGCGAGATGGCCGAATCGGCCGTGAACAGCGAGGTGGGCGTCATCACGTCGAATGCCGACAACGCCAGGCTGACGTCGTTCGGTGCCGACGGCAACCCCATTTACGTGGCAGTCAACTACAACAAGCCCGCAGACTGCATGACGGGCGGCGATACGCATGCCGCAGCCGACATCATCTGCTACATGAACGGTTATTCAGACCCCCGCCGCGAGAAATATTTCACGCAGTCGGAGTGGCCCGGTCAAACCTATGTCGGCATCCGCCGCGGAATCGTGATTCCGCCTCTGGCATCCGTTGGCCGCAAGTACTCCGGCGTCAATATCTCGATCTCCTCGCCCGTCACGTGGATGAATGCTGCCGAGGTGGCTTTCCTGAAGGCCGAGGCGAAGGGTGTCTTCGGGTTCAACATGGGCTCCGGCGAGGCCAAGGACTTCTATGACGAAGGCATCCGCCTCTCGTTCGAGGAGTGGGGTGTGTCGGGTGCCGACACTTACCTGGCCAATACCACGGGCAAACCGCAGCTCTATGCCGATCCTGCGAACTCGAATTCTTATGCGCAGGAGTTGTCCGATATTACGATCGCATGGGATGAAGGGGCTACTCCGGCCCAGATGCAGGAGCGCATCATCACGCAGAAGTGGATCGCCAACTGGCAGCTGGGCAACGAGGCATGGGCCGACTACCGCCGCACGGGCTTCCCGCGCCTGCTTCCCGCCACGGCGAACAAGAGCAGCGTCGTCGATTCGAAACTCGGCGCCCGCCGTATGCCCTATCCTACCGAAGAGAGGACCAGCAATGCCGAGAACTACGCCAAGGCCGTGGCCTTGCTGGGCGGCAGCGACAACATGGCGACCCGCATCTGGTGGGACTGCAACCCCGACGTCAAATAACCGCTCATGCAGTTTAAAACGTATAAAATGAAATTCGACATGAAAAACATACTCATTCCGGCTCTTGCCGCAGCGGCCCTTCTGGCCTCCTGCAGCGAGTGGACCGAAGCCGAAAACAAGGACTACCTGCCCCAGATACGGCAGGACGACCCGGCCTACCTGGCCGCGCTCCGGGATTTCAAGGCCGACGAAAGCGGGCACAAGGTGGTGATGATGACAATTCAGGGAACCTCCGCGATGCCGAACCGGCAGAACCAGCATCCGACGGCCATGCCCGACAGCGTCGACTACCTGCTGATGACCGATGTCGACGACCTGCATCCGGAGATCGTGGCCGAGATCGCCGAAGTCCGCTCGACGAAAGGCACGCATTCGCTCAACATCGTGGACTACGCGGCGATCCAGAGTGTGTGGAACGCCTTGAAAGAGGCCGCCGCGGATACGGAGCACGAGAGCGACTACACCGACGAGAAATTCCCGGCCTATTGCAAAGCGCAGACCGAAACGCAGCTCTCGAACTGCAACCGGTACGGTTTCGACGGCGTCGTGATCTCCTATACGACCACTCCCGGGGACGAGATCGCCGACGGGCAGGCAACCTTCATGGCGTGCGTCAGGACGTGGTGCCAAAGCAATCCCGATCTGCTGCTTTTCACGCGAGCCGCCTATATCCCCAACCTGCTGAACCCGGAGTTGCTGCCCGACAGCAAATTCATCATTCTCGTCGCCGACGCGAGCCGGAAGACCGCTTCGGACCTGACGCTGTGGGCCCGCAACCACCTGCGCGACACCAGGGACAAACTCGGAGAGGCGAAGTTCAGCGAGTTCTCCGACCGTTTCGTCATGGAAGCCTCCGTTCCGTCGCTTGAGACCGGCGAACAGACCGGCGCGTCGGTTCAGGTTGCGGCGGCATGGGTCGCAGATCCGGCGAAAGACACGAAAGTCGACTACGACAAGGTGGGCCTCTGCGTGCTGGACGCTGCGAACGACTACTTCAACAACCTGACGAATTACAAAAACATCCGCGAGGCCATCGGTATTCTGAACCCCGAAAACGACAACGACAATGAAAACGATCATCAATAAATCAGGATTTGCCTGGTGCATCCTTCTGGCTCTGGCGTTTACCGGCTGCCAGGGCGACCAGGAGGGCAAACACCACTTCGACAACAAGGTATTCATTTCGGCCGCGAGCTATACTCCCGAGGTACGCGTCATGCGCGACGCGCTCGACGTGACCGAGGAGCAGACCTGCGAGATCACCGTCGCCATGGCGCAGCCCGTCGCCCAGGACATCACCGTTTCGTTCGCCGAGGCTCCCGAACTGCTCGACCGCTACCGGACGTTCTACGACGATCCGACGGCGCAGCTGCTTCCTTCGGACGGGGGATATTACGACTTCTCGCAGGTTTCGGCCGTCATCCGGACGGGATTGGTCGAGAGCGAGCCGCTCGCCTTTACGTTCAAAAAGCTCGACAAACTGCCTATCGAAAACAAGGAGCGTTACGTGCTTCCGATGACGATCGTTTCGGCCGACGGCATGGAGGTCCTCGCAAGTGCCCGGACGGTCTATTTCGTCTTCATGAAAGCTGCTTTGGTCAACGTCGTGGTCGACATGAACGAAAACTGCGCGTGGCCCAACTGGACGAGCGACACCGAAGCGGTGAAGGACATGGAACGCTTCTCGTTCGAGGCGCTCGTTTACGGCAACTCGTTCAAAAAGGAGGTTTCGACGATCATGGGCATCGAGGATGTTTTCCTGCTGCGCGTGGGTGACGCCGACATCCCCATGAACCAGGTGCAGGTCGCGTTCTGCACCAAGGACGAGGGTTCGACCTACCGCGGTTACATAACGTCGTCCTCGCTCAAGTTGCAGCTCTACCGCTGGTATCATATCGCCGTGACGTTCGATAAGGGCAATATATGTGTCTACCTCGACGGCAAGCTGAAGGCATCGGGACAGACCGTCACGGACAAGAAGGACGAGCAGGGCAATCCCGTGCTGATCGACAAGATCAACTTTGCGGTTCCCCACTCCGACGAGAGCGACGGCAAGCCCCGCTGCTTCTGGATCGGCTACTCCTACGACGACAAGCGCAGTTTCGACGGTATGATGGGCGAGATCCGCGTCTGGAACAAGGTGCTCACCGCCGAGGAGATCAATGCCAAAGATCACTTCTACAAGATCGACCCCGCATCCCCGGGTCTGGTTTCATATTGGAAATTCAACGACAACAACACCAAGGACAAGGTCATCAAGGACTATTCGGGAAACGGCTTCCACCTGGAAACGAAGAACAACGCCAACTGGCAGAACGTATCGGTTCCCGCGGAGGATTAGGCAATCACGACAATACGATACTATTCACTAACCTTTTAATTACTAAAACATGAAAAAAAGATCATTTTTGATGTTTCTTGCAGGGATGTTCGCCATCTCCGGGGCCTTCGTCTCCTGCGACGACTCTGACGACACGGACGGCGTAAACAAACTGGAAGTCACGCCTTCGGCCGACATTTCGTTCAAGGCCGACGGAAACGAGGACGTAGTCCTGACCGTCGTTACCGATGCCGAAAAATGGAGTGTCGAGAAAACCGACTGGATCACGGTCAGGCAGAACGGCAACAAGCTGACCGTGAACGCCGAAGCCAATACGACGGAATCGGTGCGTCCCGGACGCATCACGATTTCGGCAGGAACCGCCGAGCCTGTCAAGATCAACGTGCTGCAGGAAGCCGTCGAAGTCGGTGAAACCGTCCTGAGCGTAACGCCTTCGGACCCCATCGCTTTCGAAGCCAAGGGCAACGAAGCCGTCGTGCTGACCGTTACGACCAACGCCGCCGAGTGGACCTACACCTGCCCGGAGGAGTGGATGACCGCGACGAAGGAGGGCGACAAGCTGACGGTCAATGCCAAGGACAACACGGGCGACGCCCATGTGGGCCAGATCGTCATCACCGCCGAGCAGAAGACGGTGAAGATCTCCGTGACGCAGAAGGCCGCCTCGACCGAGCCTGATCCGACCGACAAGATCGCCGGTTCGCTGACGACCGCCGACGCGCTGAGCCACACGTTCCCCTACAAAGAGCCTCAAGCGGTCAAGAAAACCCTCACCTTCGAACTGGAGAAGGCCGCCGAAGCCGAAACCCGGGTGAAGATCAACTTCGACGAGGCCTATGTTGCGGAGTTCAACTATCTCAACGGGACCAAGTACGTCGCTTTCCCCAAAGCGAGCGTTGCCATGTCCAATAACAACATCGTGACGATCGCAGCCGGTGCTACGAGCGCCACGATCGAGGTTACGCTCTCCCCGAGCGCAGAACTCAACACCAAGGACACCTATATGGTTCCCCTGCAGGCCGTGGCCGAATCGGACAATGTGACCGTGAAAACGGACGCTGCCCGCGTGAACTTCATCGTCAAGCAGCAGGGTTCGAAAACGGTCCGGAACTTCCTCTATTTCGAGGTGAACGACACCAACCCGCTCAATGCGCTGGAATATGTACTGGCGGACGGTCAGTTGTTCTTCGACGCCGTCGTGCTTTTCTCGGGCAACATCCACTGGGATACGCAGAGCGGCAAGCCCTACATGCACTATAACGACAACGTCACGGCGCTGCTCAAGGACAAGGATCTGTACATCCAGCCGCTGCGCGACCGGGGCATCAAGGTGCTGATGGGCGTTCTGGGCGACCACGACGGCAGCGGTCCGGCCAACCTGACGGAAAAGGGCGCCGAGGTGTTCGCCGAGCATATCGCCGAGATGTGCGTCGAATACGGTCTCGACGGTATCTGTATGGACGACGAGTACTCGGAGTACTACAAGGCTCCCACGAACGAGTATTTCACGGGCAGCAGCACCTCGCTGAAGCAGGCGACCTACTTCCTGGAGCGTGCGAACTATTACATGAAGAAGGACGTGCCCTGGGAGACGATGACCGCGGTATTCTACTGGGGCGTTTACGGCTCGGGCATGCCGGCGATCAACGGCCGCCAGCCGGCGGAGTTCGTCGATATGGTCAATGCCAACTACGGCGGCAGCGCTTCGCCGGTAGCCGGAGGCGACAAGTCGATGTGTTCGTTCATGTCCGTCGAGTGCAACCTCGGAGGCGGTTGGGTCAGCGAAGATTCGGCCCGTCAGGCCAAAGAGGCCGGCTACGGCTGGTGCATGTGGTTCGCACTCGATCCCGTACTGGGCCGCGAGCCTTGGAGCAAGCTGTCGGCTGCTGCCAAAGGCCTCTACGACCAGGAACTGATGCCGCGAACCGGTTACTACAAAAAGACCGGAGCAGGCAGGTATGATCCTACCCGTTACGAAGAATAGCAATCCAACCAGTTTATGGCGGCGGTATGAAAAACGCACGCGCTTGCATACCGCCGCTTTTTCCCACAAAAACCAAAACCAACCGATACCATGAAAATAGCAAAATGGTTTCTCTTCGCTGCAACCGCGCTCGTATTGTGCGGCGCCTGCGACGATAAAGACAACGAGGAGCCGGCTCCGGCTCCGGACAAGATCGCCATCACCCCGAAAACGGCCAACGTCAGCAGCAAGGGCGGCGAGGCGTCCGTAATGGTCACCAGCTCGGGTCAGTGGACGCTCTCCGACAACACGAACGACTACGTGACGCCTTCGGCCCTGAAGGGCAAGGACGGCGACATCGTGAAGTTTACGGTAAAAGCCAACGACAAGGAGGAAGACCAGACCTTCAACTATACGTTCACCTGCGGCAAGGAGACGGCTTCCTATGCGATCACCCTCAAGAAGAGAGCCTCGCAGACCGAGGAGCAGCTCGAAATCGCGTTCGTTCCCGAATCGAACATCCTGCCCCGCGAGGGCGGAAACGTCTCGGTGCTGGTAACCAGTTCGGACGAATGGACGCTCGAAGGCTCCTATACCTTCGTGCATCCATCGGCCGCTACCGGCAGCGACGGCGCCGAGGTGACCTTCGCGGTCGATCCCAACGAGACCGAAGAGGACAAGGTCGCCGACTACGTTTTCAAGATGGGCAGCAAGAGCGTGCCTTTCCGGATCACGGTGAAGGGCGGTGTCATCTACACCCTGGAGATCGTCGGGGAGAAGGAGCTGAAGTTCGCCTATACGAAGCAGGACAAAATCGCCGTGACGCTGAACACGAATGTCCCGTACCGCGATCTGGCAGCCGAAATCACCTCGACCGAGGAGGGCTGGCTGACAAAGGGCGTGACGGTTCAGGGCGCGACCGAGACCGAAGTCATCATGTATTTCGACATGACGCAGAACGACGGGCTTGGCCCGCGCGAGGCTTCGGTGAAGATCACCGGTCCCAAAGGCGGTGAGGATATTCTGAAAGTCAAGCAGATGCCCCAGTCCAGGATCGAAGTGGCCGAGACATCCTACTATCTGGAGGTCAAGGGTTCGACGATCGAGATTCCCGTAACGGCCAACGTCGGATTCGACGTGACGCTCTCCGAGTCGGCCGGTGACTGGTTCAAATACAACAGCTTCGCCGACGGCAAACTGAAATTCACCTATCAGGATCTGCCCGAAGGAACCATCCGCTCCTGCACGGCGACCCTCACCGAGAAGGAGCCCGCAGCGGGCACGCAGCCGCTGACCGTCGTCCTGATGTTCTCGCAGAAAACCAAAGGCATGATCAGCACGGCCGTCAATATGACGGGCACCCGCGCATGGCCCGCATGGACCGATCCCGCGCCGGTGACCAACATGTCGGCGTTCACGCTCGAAGCGCTGGTGAACCCGACTGTTTCCAGAACCAGCGGCAGCCTGTCGACGATCATGGGCATCGAGGGCAAGTTCCTCGTTCGTCTGGGCGATGTCGGTATTCCCTGGAACCAGGTTCAGGTATGCTGGGATTCCGGCAGACAGGGAACCTGGGGTCCGGTCGAAGGCAAGTTGAGCAACAGCGACATGAAGGTCAACCTCAACGAATGGACGCATATCGCCGTCACGTTCGGCGACGGAGCGGTCAAGGTGTTCATCAACGGCGTGGAGAAAGGGTCCACGACGACGGATGTTCCCGCGACGGTGAATTTCGGCGTCGCGCACAACGACGAGCAGGCTCCTTCGGGACAGCAGATTACCCGCTGCTTCTGGGTAGGTTACTCGTATGAGCCTGCACGTGATTTCCGGGGCATGATGTCCGAGCTTCGCATCTGGAACCGGGCGCTGACCGCCACCGAGCTTGCGGAGGAGGGCCGCCGTTACGACGTGGATACCAAAGCGGACGGTCTGGTCACCTACTGGAAGTTCGACGAAGGCCAGGGTGACGTCGTCAAAGACCACACGTCCTACCGCAACGATCTGGCATCCGACGGCCTGAAATGGGAACCCGTCAGCCTGCCTTAACGCACAACGACACTAACCGAGCAGAACAGCTCCGAATCGGCTGGTTCGGAGCTGTTCCTTTTTCCGGCGGACGCGCCGTATCCGACCCGGCCGGGAAAAATATCCTTCAACTCAAACCAACCTCTAACATGAAATTTATGTCCCGTTTTCTCATTCCGGTCTGTACGCTGCTTGCAGGCCTGATGTTCGGAGCCTGCTCCGATAAAGACAAGCAGATCGAAGACTTGCCGGAGGCCCCCTATCTCACAGTCGCCCAAACGGAATTCAACGACGTCGATGTCGACGACATAACGCTTTACACGACGGTAACTTCCAGTCGGACCGTGACGGTCGGATCGTCCGACGAATGGTGCGAAGCGGAACTTCTCGCCGACACCGAGAAGAATAATCTCCGCCTGACTGTCATGGCCAATCCCGACGAAAAAGAGCGCACGGCGACTGTTACGGTAAGTGCTCCGGAGTGCGAATCGGTGGCAATCACCGTGACGCAGGCCGCCCGTGCGCCGGAACCGTTCCTCACGGTCTCCGTGAACGAGTTCCCCGAAGTCGGCAGTGCGGGCGACAAACTCACGGCGACGGTCACGACCAACCAGCCGGGCGTTCGGGTCGCGTCGAGCGAAAAGTGGTGCGAGGCTTCCTACAACCCCTCGGCCGCCAAAAACAACCTCGCGCTGACTGTTGCCGCCAACACCGGTGCGCAGCGTACGGCTACGGTTACGATAAGCGTTCCGGCGTGCGAACCCAGGCAGATCGTCGTCACGCAGCTCAAAAAACTCGATACGGGCTGCGACCTGCTGACCTTTGGCATCACGAAATCGAAGAATCCCGCGCTGACGGGCGACCTCGCGTTCACGTTCGACAAAAACGCGCGCACGCTCAAGGCCATGTACCTGAAATGGATCGAGGGCGCCAACCCGGAGATGATGATTCCGACATTCACGCACAACGGCGAAAAGGTGCTCGTCGACGGCGTGCCGGTCGTCTCCGGCGAGACGAAGATTTCGCTGGCCGAAGACGTGGAGTTGGAGGTGGTGGCCGAAAGCGGAGACCGGAAAGTCTACACCGTGACGCTGAACTGCCCGCAGATCAACACCGAACTGGCGGTGCTCCACATGCAGCCCGCCTCCGAGATCGTCGGCAAGGAGAACTACGTGGACACCCGGATCGAGCTTTTCGACAAGACGTCCGGAGCGACCGGAGAGGGATGGTGGAATACGGACGAGAACGGCAAGACGATCCAGATGCGCGGACGCGGCAATTCGACGTGGGGGCTTCCGAAAAAGCCTTTCCGCATGAAGTTCCCCGAAAAGTTCAGCCCGATCGGGCTCGACCATGCCAAAGAAAAAAGCTGGGTGCTGCTGTCGCAGGATATGGACAAGTCGCTGATCCGTACGCATATCGCCTTCTCCTATTCGCGCATTCTCTACAACAGGGCGGATAACTACCACGACGATGCCGCCGTGCTGTTCACCGCCTGCTCGAAGTATGTCAACGTCTATTTCACGGGTACTTATTACGACAGTTCGACGGGCCGTCGCGAGCGGAAGGACGGCGACTATCTGGGCGTTTACCAGATGAGCGACCAGATGGAGCGCGCCCCCGGCCGCATCGAGGTCGATAAACTCAACGAAAAGTCTCCCACCGAAGACATCGAGGGCGGTTACATCATCGAAACCGACCTCCACGAAGGCAATTTCTATTCGGCTCTGAAGCGGATCAAGATGAGTTACAAATACCCCAAGGACGACGAGTGCAAACCCGAGCAGTACGAGTATATCACCGCATTCATCAACCGGGCCGAGCAGGCGCTTTACGCCTCCGGTTACAAGGACCGCGAGAACGGCTGGCGCAAATACTTCGACGAAAAGACCCTTGCGGACTTTATCATCATCAAGGAGCTGGCCGGCGATTTGGACGGTTATACGAGCACCTACATGTACAAACGCCGCGGAGTCGACAAACTTTTCTTCGGTCCGATCTGGGATTGCGACAAGGGTTGGAACAACGACAAGCGCATACCTCATCCGAGTTATCAGCCGCTGTCGAGCCTGATGATCCATGCCGGATTCTGGATGCCCTCCTATGTCGAGAACGACTGGTTCTGGCGTCTGTGGGAGGACGAGAGCTTCCGGGCCTTCGTCGCGAAGCGCTGGGCGGACAAGAAGGCCGAACTGCTCGCCGTGACCAATCGAATCCTGGACGAAGTCCCCGTCGACATGGCCAAGGCCATCGAAGCGAACTTCTCGGTCTGGAAATTCTATTACCAGTACAGCGACGAAGCCAACATGCCGGCCAGGACCTACTCCGAAGAGATCGCACGCATCCGCACCCTGACCCAGCAGCGTGCCGCCCTGCTCGACAAACTCTTCAGCAAATAGTCGAATCCACAGGTAAGATCCTTTTGCGACATGAGATTCTTTCATTGTATCATTCCGTATTTCAAAAAATGTAAAACCCGATGACGGATCAATTGCGTTCACCCCTCCGCTGGGTCCCGAGTTTGTATTTTGCGATGGGCCTGCCG
>ERZ831634.2482-NODE-2482-length-15921-cov-3.476869_pt1 | contig 15921 bp, 16 predicted proteins | sample MGYA00519953_ERZ831634 | MGnify/ENA primary metagenome ERZ831634 (study PRJEB31850, sample SAMEA3708718) | human gut metagenome | biome: human gut; feature: human-associated habitat; material: faeces | place: China | collected 2014 ... | reverse complement strand
AGACCATCCAGCACAATGTAGACTGCTTCAAAAAGCAGATGAGCCGTTTCATCGATTTCTCTGATGACAAGGCGCTCTTAGTCAACAACGCAGAGTGGCTGATGAATCTGAATTATGTAAACTTACTGCGCGAGGTTGGACCGCATTTCAGTGTCAACCGCATGCTGACGGCTGAGTGCTACAAGCAGAGAATGGAGAGAGGTTTAAGCTTCTTAGAGTTCAACTACATGATTATGCAGAGCTACGACTTCTATATGTTATACCAGAAATACGGCTGCAACATGCAGTTCGGCGGCGATGATCAGTGGAGCAATATGTTAGGCGGTACCGAGCTGATCCGCAGAAAGCTTGGCAAGGACGCACACGCAATGACCATCACCCTGCTGTTAAACTCCGAGGGCAAGAAGATGGGTAAGACCCAGTCCGGCGCTGTATGGCTGGATCCGAACAAGACATCCCCGTTCGAGTTCTACCAGTACTGGAGAAACGTAGCCGATGCCGATGTATTAAAGTGCCTGCGTATGCTGACCTTCCTGCCGCTTGAGCAGATCGATGAGATGGACAAATGGGAAGGCAGCCAGTTAAATACTGCAAAAGAGATCCTGGCTTACGAGCTGACCAAGCTGGTACACGGCGAGGAAGAGGCTGAGAAGGCACAGGCAGCAGCGAAAGCACTGTTCTCCAGCGGAAATGCAGCCAATATGCCGACCTACGAACTGACTGAGGATGATTTCAACGGTGATGAGATCGATATTCTCTCCATCCTGCAGAAATCCGGTCTGGCTCCGTCCCGTTCCGAGGCAAGAAGAAATGTCGAGCAGGGCGGCGTATCTGTAGACGGAAACCAGGTAAAGGATGTTAAGGCAGTCTTTACGAAGGATCAGCTTTCCGGCGAAGGAATGGTTGTCAAGAGAGGTAAGAAAAACTTTAAGAAGATTGTTCTGAAGTAGGATGTCTGGGGAAATTCACCTGCCTTGTTTGAGAGCAGAATGAAACTCAGTATAAAAATCAGAATCACGCCGCCGGCGATCTCTGCCCGGGCTTTCAAACAAAGTCCGAAGAGATGTCCGGCGGCGGTTCTGATCATGGAGAGAAACAGAGCAGATCAGAAACCATATCTTACATTCACTCCCACAAAAATTACCCAAATTTTACATAAACGATACCAAAATATGATTTCTGTAAATCCAGGAATCTTTTATACTGCGTACTGTAAGAAATCAAAGATAAAAAACTCTGAGAGAAAAAAGAGAGAGGAAAGAGGAATTTTATTATGAAGAAAAATGTTCAGAAAGCAATCGCAGTATTAGGAGCAGCCGTTCTGGCAACTGGAATGGTAGGATGTGGTTCCAGCAATACAAATACAAGTGCAGCAGACACAAGCGCAGACAGCAGCGCAGCTGAAAGTGGTGCAGCAGCAGATACAACCGAGAACAGCGCAGATGCAAAAAATTTGAGTGGTTCTATCACCCTGGCAGGTTCCACTTCGATGGAAAAATTTGCAAATGCACTGGCAGAAACGTTCATGGAGAAATATCCGAACGTGACTGTACAGGCTGAATTTACCGGCTCTTCCGCAGGTATCGAGTCCGTGCTGGCAGGTCAGTGTGATGTCGGTGATTCTTCCAGAGCATTAAAGGATGATGAGAAAGCAAAAGGTGCTGTTGAAAATATCGTAGCTATCGATGGTATCGCCGTTGTCGTTGACCCGTCCAACGCAGTAGATGGTCTGAGCAAGGATGACCTGACCGGCATTTACGACGGAAGTATCACAAACTGGAAGGATGTAGGCGGCAGCGATATGCCGATTGTCGTAGTCGGACGGGAAGCAGGTTCTGGTACAAGAGGCGCATTTGAGGAGCTTCTGGGTCTGGAAGATGCCTGCAAATATGCAAACGAGCTGGATTCCACCGGTGCAGTTATGGCAAAAGTAGCATCTACACCGGGTTCCATCGGATACGTTTCCCTGGATGTAGTCGATGATACCGTTAAGGCAGTTAAACTGGATGATGTAGAGCCGACGGAGGAGAACATCAAGGCAGGCAGCTATTTCTTAAGCCGTCCATTCGTTATGGCAACCAAGGGAGAAATTTCTGAGCAGAACGAGCTGGTACAGGCTCTGTTTGACTATGTATACTCTGCAGAAGGCGATGACCTGATTAAATCTGTAGGCCTGATTACTACGAAGTAAGAAACTGCATCGGAATTTGTGAATGTGGATAAAATTACCGGTGAAAACCGGTAAGGATAGAAAAATCAGTAATTCACGAATACATATAATATTGAATAGATTCAAATAATATCGAGTCGCTTGCAGTCAAGCCGCAGAAAGGAAACTCTGCTTTGACCGAAAGCGGCTCGCTGTTCAATCCGAGACAGGAGAGACATATGCACGAAAAGAAATTTACCATTTTTGGAAGCCATGCCACGAAATCAGCGGTAGAGAGGGCAGCGGAAATTATTTTTACCGCCTGCGGCCTGCTGGCGGTGGTGGCAGTTTTTTCAATTACCTTATACATGATTATCAGCGGTACCCCGGCACTTTTTAAGGTGGGTGTTCCGGAAATCTTATTTGGAACCGTCTGGAAGCCGACTGGAAATCCGGCGTCTTTCGGAATTCTCTACGTTATTTTAACTTCCATCGTCGGAACCTTTCTGGCGATCCTGATCGGTGTTCCGATTGGGCTGTTTACCGCCATCTTTCTGGCAGAGGTTGCACCGCCGAAGGTAGCGGCAGTGGTCCGCCCGGCAGTTGAGCTTCTGGCAGGTATTCCGTCGGTTATCTACGGACTCTTAGGAATTTTGATTTTAAATCCCCTGATGTATAAGCTGGAAATGAAAATCTTTGCCGGTTCCACGACGCATCAGTTTACCGGCGGTGCGAACCTGATATCGGCGGTTCTGGTTCTGGCAATCATGATTCTTCCGACCGTCATCAATATCAGCGAGGCGTCGCTTAGGGCAGTCCCGAAACATTTAAAAAGCGCATCGCTGGCGCTCGGTGCAACGCATATCCAGACGATTTTCAAAGTAATCGTTCCGGCGGCGCACTCCGGCATCATTACGGCGGTGGTTTTAGGCTGCGGACGTGCGATCGGGGAGGCAATGGCGATCAGCCTGGTATCTGGAAGTTCAGTCAATCTGCCGCTTCCATTTAACTCCGTCCGTTTCCTGACAACCGCGATCGTGGCGGAAATGTCTTATTCAGAGGGACTTCACCGGGAAGTGCTCTTTACCATCGGTCTGGTGCTGTTCGTATTTATCATGTTTATCAACACGGTGCTCAGCCGGATGTTTGTGAAGGAGGGCGGCGCAAATGACCGATAATAGTATGAAAAGTATTTACCAGAAGCGCACCCGCATCGGGGACAATATCTTAAAAGTGCTGATTTATCTGGCAGCTGGCGTGGCGATCGCGCTGTTAGTTGGCATCATGGGGTATGTGTTTGTGCGCGGCCTGCCGCAGGTTTCCTGGCAGCTTCTGTCCACGGTGCAGAGCTCCCTCAAGGGCACCTTTGGTATTCTGGGAAATATCATCAACACGATTTACATCATTGTAATTACCCTTATCATTGCAGCGCCGATCGGAATCGGCTCCGCCATTTATCTGAACGAATACGCAAAGCCGGGAAAATTGGTGCGGACGATTGAATTTACAACCGAGATCCTGTCCGGTATTCCGTCGATTATTTTTGGTTTGTTCGGTATGGTCTTTTTCGGAATGACGCTGAAGCTGGGCTATTCGGTTCTGACCGGATCCTTCACGCTGACCCTGATGGTGCTTCCGCTGATTACGCGGAACACACAGGAAGCACTCAAAACCGTTCCGGACAGCTACCGCAGCGGCGCACTGGGAATCGGTGCAACGAAATGGTATATGATCCGGACGATCCTGCTGCCGAGTGCGGCACCGGGTATTCTGACCGGCGTCATCCTTTCGATTGGCCGTATCGTGGGCGAGTCGGCGGCGCTTCTGTTTACTGCCGGAAGCGGCTTCCAGCTTCCGAAAAACCTGTTTGGAAAACTGTTTGAGTCGAGCGGCACGCTGACCATCCAGCTCTACCTGTCGATGCAGAAAGCAAAATACGATCAGGCGTTTGGAATCGCGGTCGTGCTTCTGATTATCGTGCTGGTAATCAACCTGCTGACGAGATTTTTGACCAACCGGTTTGATGTGACAAAATTAAAATAAAGTAAAAAATGAGGAAATGATATGGAGACAAAAATTTCTACGTCGGATTTGAATCTGTACTATGGAAACAATCATGCATTAAAAAATATCAATCTGGATATATATGAAAATCAGATCACAGCGTTTATCGGACCGTCCGGTTGCGGTAAGTCTACCTATTTGAAAACATTGAACCGCATGAACGATCTGGTGCCGAATGTAACAATCAATGGAAAGGTGTGGATCGACGGCGAGGATATCTATGATCCGAAGGTTGATACGACGCTTCTTCGCAAGAAGGTCGGCATGGTATTTCAGCAGCCGAACCCATTTCCGATGAGTATTTATGACAATATCGCGTATGGACCGCGGATTCACGGCATTAAGGGAAAAGCAGAGCTGGACGCGATTGTGGAGAAGAGTCTGCGCGGCGCGGCCCTGTGGGATGAGGTCAAGGATCGCCTGAAACGTTCTGCACTGGGACTTTCCGGCGGACAGCAGCAGCGTCTCTGCATCGCGCGTGCGCTGGCGGTTGAGCCGGAGATTCTCCTGATGGATGAGCCGACCTCGGCACTGGACCCGATTTCCACGCTGAAAATCGAGGATCTGATGGGCGAGCTTAAGAAGAATTATACAGTTGTCATCGTTACCCACAATATGCAGCAGGCGACCCGTATTGCGGACTATACGGCATTTTTCCTGGTGGGAGAGGTAGTCGAGTATGCACCGACGACGGATCTGTTCTCGCATCCGCGGGAGAAGAAGACGGAAGACTATATTACCGGACGGTTTGGATGATAGGCGTAAGATTGAGGATTTAAAAATAAGTAGAAAATCAGTTTACTGTTCAGAAGTGGAAAATTTCTGGGCAGAAAACAGGGGAGATGGAGAGGAGATACGGGATGGCGACGAGAGAGGCATTTATACAGGAGTTAGAAGGGCTGAATCAGGAATTGAACGCGATGAGCCAGATGGTGCAGGATGCGATTGACAGTAGTTTTCAAGCGCTTACCGAGCATAATGAAGAGCTGGCACAGAAGGTTATCAAAGGAGACCGGGATGTGGACAATATGGAGCGAAAGATCGAGACACACTGCCTGACGCTGATGTTAAAGCAGCAGCCGGTCGCCAGTGATCTGCGCCATATCTCGACGGCGCTGAAGGTTGTGACCGATCTGGAGCGGATGGGCGATCAGGCGGCGGACATTGCCGATCTGTCCCTGCGTTTGGAGGATGCAGATATTAGTCTTGTAAGCAAACATCTTCCGGCCATGGTGGCAAATGTGAAAACGATGGTAAAGGATGCGATTCACGCGTTTATTGAGCGTGACACCGAGACGGCGGAGACATTCGAACAGAGGGATGACCTGATCGATGCCTTCTTTGAGCGGGTAAAACGGGAAGTGATTGAGTTTCTGAAAAAAGACGGGGATAAATCCGATGTGGCAGTCGATCTTTTGATGGTTGCTAAGTATCTGGAGCGAATCGCCGATCACGCGGTCAATGTGTGCGAGTGGACAGAGTTCTCGGATACGGGGGCCGTGGGGGATGTGATGATTCTCTAGGTTTAATTAAAATTCGGGCATGAAAAATGAAAATTAGATGCCTGGATTTTTTCCGTTCCGCATAAAATAAATAGAATATGTGGAGATAACGTGGAGTGCGATATATCATGCGTGATATAGTGCTGGAACTTTTAAGTTCATACGGATATGCGGGAATGTTTGCCCTGATTCTAATTGAGAATTTGTTTCCGCCGATCCCGTCGGAAGTGATTTTAACCTTTGGTGGATTTATGACAACATATACACGGATGAACATAGCCGGGGCAGTTCTGGCAGCGACGGCGGGCTCGGTGCTGGGGGCGCTGATTCTGTATGAGCTGGGGCGGCACATTCCCGTGCAGAAGTTTTATGCATTTTTGGGCGGGGCATGGGGAAAACGGCTGGGAGTAGAAGTGGAAGATGTGAAAGATGCAGACGGATGGCTGGAGAGAACGGGACGGTCAGCCGTCTTTTTTTGCCGGTTCGTTCCGATCATCCGAAGCCTGATCTCGATTCCGGCGGGGATGGCAAAGATGGAACTGCTGCCGTTTCTCCTTCTGACAACAGCGGGCAGTCTTATCTGGAATACGGTGCTCATCGGAGCCGGCGCGGTGGCGGGGGCATCGTGGGAACGTATTCTGGTGCTGTTAAAAACATATTCCCGCTTCGCCGTGATGGGAGCGGGAATCTTGGGATTTGCGGTGGCGTGTGTGTATTTTCGGAAACGATAACAACAGGAGAGTGAAAATTCATGCAGAAAGAGTTTATTCATTTAAGTAAAAATATATGGTGTCATTCTTTACTTCCAGCCGTGCCGTCCCATCGATCACCAGCTGTTCCAGATATGGGCGCAGGTGGCGTTCCTGACGGATGAGCTGGTCGTAGGTACCGATATGCATTCCGATCAGGCGTCGGCTTTCCTGATAAAATTCATCACGCGTCATCGGTCTCTGCAAAAGCTTTGCCAGCTCTGCGAGACGCAGACGGACAAGATCCATATTTTTGTCCGCCAGTTCCCGGATATTGCCATCAAATGGACCTTTGTGCGATAAAATCCAGTGCTGGTAAGGCAGTTTTGTGATTGCTTCCTTGCTTTCCAGATCCAGACCGACGTGGTCGCAGTATGGAAGCTTGACGTGACGCAGGACATTTTCGGTTAAAAGCGCGTCTCCGGCAAAGCAGACGCCGTCCGGTGTGCCGATGACGATGTGGTCGAGGGAATGCCCCGGCAGATGGTGAACCGGGAAGGTTACGCCGCAGAGTGTCACGGAAGTATCCTCCGGCTGGATGATACAGTCAACCGGGCAGCGCTGCTCGGTGTCGATGGAAACCTTTTCCTCCTCGGAGCGCCCGAAATAATTGGTATACCGTTCCAGCGCCGCCTGGGAGGCGATCAGCCCGGCTTCGCCAAGCGACATAGCCAGTGGAATCTGAAAGGCTTCGCGCAGGCGTTTGCTGTTTCCATGATGGTCGATGTGCGCGTGGGAAACGATCAGCCCCGCCGGGGTCAGCCCGGCGTCTTTCAGAGAGCCGACCAGCTCGTCATATTCCTTTGAGTAACCATTGTCAAACAGGATGCAGCGGGTGTCGTCGATGCGGTAGACGCCGATGGCTGTTTTGCCAAGCAGACAGTCTGTATTTCCAGAAACGTGTATGAGTTCCACGGGAAGGGTCCTCCTTTTATCATGAATAATGCAAAAAGCGACGGCTGAGATATCTCCGCTGTCGCTTTTTAAGAATGCGTCTGATAGGAATCGAACCTACGCCTCAGGCTCCGGAGGCCGGCGCTCTATCCACTGAGCTACAGACGCATTACTTGTATGATACTATAATATTTAGAAAATTGCAAGTTTTTTTTCGGAAATACCGCTTGCCGAGTAACCAAATCACCGCTATAATATTAACAATCGAATAAGTCAGGAGGCGGTCGGGTGGGAGAACCGAAAAAGAAACCGGGACGCAGCCGGAAGAACGGAACGGACTGGGAACTGCGCCGCTATGTGATGCTGCTTGCGGCGGTGATTGTATTGATTCTGATTGGCGATGTTTTCCGGGAAAATAACAAACATTCTGGGGAAAAAGGATGGCTTACCGGCAGAAATGGTGGATACAGGCGGCTCTGGAATGGTGATTGAGCCGGACACGAAAGAATATATTCAGGACTTTGGCGGATGTATTTTGACAGAGAATGGCGAGCCGGGGATCACAGAGCTGATGAATACTTATTTTCAGGCGGTTTCCGACTGTGATATGGATACGTTTGTGAAGTTGTTTACCTCACAGGATACGAGTGAGGAAGAACACTACCGTCAGGAATTTGAAGAACAGAAGCAGTACATTTCCGGGTACCAGAATGTGAAATGTTATACGACGCCGGGGCTTAGGAACGGTGAGATGGCAGCGTATGTGTATTATGAGATTTTGTATACGGGCGTGGAGACACCGGCACCGAGTCTGGTGCGGATCTATGCGATCCGGGCGGAGGACGGAAGCTGGCAGATCGATGACGGGAAAATGTCCGAAGAGCTGACGCAGTATTTTGAAGAGCTGTCGGTCAATGAGGATGTGCGCCTTCTCAGCAAGCAGACGGATGAAGCAATGGATGCGGCGATGGAGCAGGATGAAGCGCTGAAAGAGCGCGTGGAATTTATGAAACAGGGCGCATCTTATATGCAGGAGGAGTCAGAACCGGCTGCGTCAAATCCTTAAAATGCTTTATTGAATTCGTCTGGCTGGAAAAATAAAGTTTTTAAGGTATGGAAAGCTGAAAAGCGGATATGCCGGAGTATGGAGAAATGGCTGATAGTATATAAGATATAAAATCGATTGATTTATAAAAAGTGAAAGTACAGATATAGAAAGACAAAGAGGCACAAAGAATGGATGTAAAAGATTTTTATTATGATTTACCACAGGAGTTAATTGCACAGGATCCGCTGGAAGATCGTTCTTCTTCCCGGCTTTTAGTGCTGGATAAAAAGACGGGTGAGATGCAGCATAAGGTGTTTAAGGATATTGTCAATTATCTTCATCCGGGCGATTGCCTGGTGATCAATGACACAAAGGTTATCCCGGCGCGTCTGATCGGAAGCAAGGAGGGAACGGATGCACACATCGAGATTCTTCTTCTGAAACGCCGTGAGAACGATATCTGGGAGACTCTGGTAAAGCCGGGCAAAAAGGCAAAGCCGGGAACCGTGATTAATTTTGGTGATGGTCTGTTAAAGGGAACCGTTATTGATGTGGTAGAAGAGGGAAACCGGCTGATTCAGTTCTCCTACGAGGGGATCTTCGAGGAGATTCTTGACCAGCTTGGCCAGATGCCGCTTCCACCGTATATTACACACCGTCTGAAAGATAAAAACCGTTATCAGACCGTTTATGCAGAACATGAGGGATCCGCGGCTGCTCCGACTGCCGGACTTCATTTTACCAAGGAACTGCTGGCACAGATTCAGGAGATGGGAGTGAAGATCGCGCATGTGACACTCCATGTGGGTCTGGGAACCTTCCGACCGGTCAAGGTTTCAAATGTTTTAGATCATCATATGCATTCGGAGTTTTACCGCATCGAAGAAGACGCTGCTAATATGATTAATGAGACGAAGAAAAATGGCGGACGCATTATCTGTGTCGGTACGACAAGCTGCCGGACGCTGGAATCCGCAGCAGCCGAGGACGGCACGATCCGCGCATGCAGCGGCTGGACGGACATTTTCATTTATCCAGGCTACCAGTTCAAGATTCTGGACTGCCTGATCACAAACTTCCACCTGCCGGAGTCCACGCTCGTCATGCTGGTATCCGCACTGGCAGGCAGAGAACATGTGCTCACGGCGTATGAAGAGGCGATCCGGCAGAGATATCGGTTCTTTAGTTTTGGGGATGCTATGTTTATCCAGTAGAGAAAAGGGATGTATGAAAAAGACTCATAGTGAAAGGCTATGGGTCTTTTTATTTCGAAAAATGTTTGAAAAACGGCACACCGCATTCTCGTTACTTTAGCCTGCAAATAAAAAGTCAAGACTTAATGGGGAAAAAAATATAAAATTTTACATGGTTAAAATTAGGCACTAAAATAAGACCACCACAAGCAGTGCTGGTCTGCAAATAAAAGTTTTGAATTAGCTTGACTCAGAAAGAATACAGAGATATTCCTTCACTCGTCCATAATAAATTCTGAGAAATTTATTAGCGCCTGCAGTCATGTAAACATAGTACGGTTTACCCTGGGCACGTTTTCTGTCCATGAATTGATATACAGGATCATCTTGCGGCATTGTTTTAATAAGAACATCCATTACTTGAAAAAGAGTCTTTCTTAAATTTGAAGACCCACGTTTGGATGTTGGAACACTTTTTTGTGCATAGGAGCCAGACTCGTTTACGCCAGGATCTACCCCGGCGAAAGCAGTAAGGGCTCCTTTATGTGTAAATCTGGTTATATCACCGATCTCAGCCATAAGCTGTGGACCAAGAGATGGACCAATCCCTTTAAACTGCATAACAATCGGGTACTCTGGAAGTTTTGAGGCGGTTTCATTCATGAGAATGCGTATTGTTTCGACGGTAGCGGAAGTGCTGTTAAGCTGAGCGATAGCTTGTCTAATGATGCGTTTGGTTATTTCGTTTTTAGGAAATACCGGGACAAGTTCCGTTGCCTTGGTATAAATTTCTTCGGCTTTTGATTTATTGAAGATATATTTTTTTTGCTTGCACCAGTTTTGATAGTGTTTAACAAAAGAATTTAGAGACATTTTACGAACGCAATCTACATGCCAATACGTATAGACAAAATCAACCCATTTTTGGGAGCCATCACTGCGGAGTGGACTATTAAAATAAGTATTTGCATTTGGGTATGTCTGGTCAATGAGATTAATAAGATTATTTTTCATAGCCGTTTTTTGTTTCACATAGAAATGAAACTGACGATTCATGGCCTTTAGTTGTGTGCGCAATTCATCCACAATACTATATGGTTTAAGATTTTGCCATTTGTCAAGAGCATAGCGGGCGATCTTGATGGAATCAGCTTTGTCAGATTTAACTTTGCGAAGAGAGTCATTATTAAAGTTTTTGACTAGCTTAGGATTAACAGCACTGACAAACAGACCAGCTGCTGAAAATTGCTGAGCAAGTACTTCGTAATAGTGTCCGGTGTGCTCCATTACAATTCGTGATTCACCTTCGATAGAGTGAATAAGTTTAATTAGTGAAAGGATATCACTGGATGTGTGCTTGATCTCAAAAGGAGAGGATACAATCTCACCAAATGGTCTTAGAATTGTAACCATGCTTTTACCTTTTGAAACATCAATACCTACTGCGTTCATAAATTTGTCACTCCTTAAAAATATTACAATGGATAAATACCAGATTTACTCATTACCTGCTCAAACTACTGTGTGTGACACGAATGCACTTAATGTGATTCAACCTGCATAAAACGAACACTGTGAATGAGGAGCTGGTTATCAGTCTAAAGTACGGACGCTAAGTCCTAGTGATGAAGTCGATATACCATTGCATCCTACATTCTAACAGTTTAAGTAATGAGATGGATAAATCCTTACTGGATGTAAGGGGATTACCCATAAGTATATTGTAGTAGTGATGAGTTAGGTGTGCCAAATTTTTTATCAAGATACAGAACTAGTGTTTGTCAAATGCGGGTGCATATGGTATAATATAAACATGGAAAAAGATATATTTACTATTAAGAGAAATACACTTTCATATGGTAGAGGATATGTGTATTCTTTGCAATATCATCTTGTCTGGTGCACGAAATATCGAAAACAGGTTCTGAAAAATGGGATAGACGCAGAATGTAAAAAAATGTTGTATGGACTTGCGGAGGAATACAAATTTAAGATTCTGGCGATGGAGGTTATGCCAGATCATATTCATTTACTTCTGGATTGCAAACCGCAATTTTTTATATCAGACATGATAAAGATTATGAAGGGGAATCTGGCACGTCAGTTGTTTCTTTCACATCCGGAATTAAAACAGGAGCTATGGGGAGGACATTTGTGGAATCCATCCTATTGTGCAGTCACCGTAAGTGACCGAAGCAGGGATCAGGTAGTGGCATACATTGAGGGACAAAAAGAGAAGGAAAAAAGAAAGTAGGAAATTTTATGCAGATTGTATACAGCTATGGAGTAGAAATTAAAAAAAAGAATATACCGCTCCGCTCTACGCTGGATATTTTTCGGAAGGCAGTTTCCTATCTGATTCCGGTGTATGCAGAGACCTGGGAAGAACTTTCAGAAATCAGAAATCCACAAAAACGCTTTAATGAAGCGGAACATCTGGTACATGAGACAAAAAAGAATCATGCCAGATTTCTGTTTGACCGTCATTTCCCTAAGATGCCATCTTATCTGAGAAGAGCGGCGATTCAACACGCACTTGGAGCCGTGTCCTCCTATCAGACACGCCTTAGTTTGTGGGAAAAGGGAGAACTGAGAGGAAAACCGAAGCTGGTCTGTGAGAATCATGCGATGCCGGTATTTTATCGGGATGTCATGTATAAGGAAGCAGAACCGGGAGAAGATGCGGCACATTTAAAGCTGTTTGATGGGCGTGAGTGGAAGTGGTTTCAGGTAAAATTACTTTATACCGATATGGAATATCTTCGAAAAAAGTGGAGCGGGAAAGAGGCATCTGCCCCAACTTTGGAAAGGAAACATCATAAATATTTCCTTCGGTTTTCATACACAGAGGAAGTAAGCTTATCAAAAACAGATGTAAAAGAGCAGGTGATATGCAGCGTTGATTTAGGAATCAATACGGATGCGGTCTGCAGCATCATGCGTGCAGATGGCACTATCCTGGGACGTAAATTTATAAATTTCTCCAGTGATAAAGACCATTTGTATCATGTGCTTGGCAGAATCCGCCGTTTTCAGAGGGAACATTCCTCCAGACAGGTCCAAAGCCGATGGGATTATGCAAAAAGGCTGAATATGGAGCTGTCCCGCAAAATAGCTGCGGAGATCACGAAATATGCCGCAGAGTATCAGGCAGGTGTAATTGTGTTTGAGTATCTGGAAATGCAGGGAAAAATATCCGGAAAAAAGAAACAAAAGCTTCATTTATGGAGAAAGCGGGATATTCAGAAACTGTGTGAACATCAGGCACATCGGAACGGAATTCGTGTGTCCAGGGTCAGTGCCCGGAACACCAGCAGGCTGGCCTGTGACGGAAGCGGAGCGGTAGTAAGAAATCAGGAGAACCATAGCCTATGTACCTTCCGGACCGGAAAACAGTATAACTGCGACCTGTCAGCATCCTATAATATCGGAGCGAGATATTTTATACGGGAACTTTTAAAACCCTTGCCGGAAACGGGAAGGTCTTCACTGGAGGCAAAAGTACCTGCAGTGAAGCGTAGAACCTCATGTGTTTATGCAGATTTAAGAAAGCTTTATGTAGAAGTAAACAATTTAAAAGCGGCATAAACGCAGGCAGATATACAGCGGACTACCTGTAATGTGGAAACCAGCCGTATCCGGCATGGGAAAAGTGCGTATCCGCACGAATTCTAAGTTACTGGCGTATCCGCCGATATTTAGTCTTGCCGTTTAAAACGGCTGAGAAGCACGTGACTTTAGCCATGTGAGGTTCACTTTGTATGAACATCAGTCAACCTGGAATCCGAATATGCCGCTGCGTTTTCTGATTTATGTGACGAAAGAATACCAGATGCTCATTCGGAATCAAACGCTGTATGCGTCAACGCTGGTAGAATTGCCGACCCCACACTTTGTTGTATTTTACAATGGAGAAGAGGAGCGGGAAGCGGAAAGTGTTCTGAAACTGTCACATTCATTCTGCCAGAAGGCGGATGAACCAGAGCTGGAATTGATAGTGAAGGTATTGAATATTAATCTGGATAAAAAACAGAGGATTTTGGAAACTTGCTGCCTGTTGAAAGAGTATATGCTTCTGGTTGACAAGATTCGTAAATATGCGGCAGAGTATAAGGACATAAACCGGGCGGCAGAGCAGGCTGTGACGGAATGTATTGAGGAAAATATACTGGCTGATTTCCTGAGAAAGAATCGAACGGAGGCGATAGAGGTGTGTATTTTCGAATATGATGAGAAACGGGAAAAGGAATTGATTCGGAAGGCAGAGTATGCGGAAGGTAAGAAGGAAGGATTAAAGGAAGGTCAGAAGCAGGGTGAAGAACGAGTGTTTGGAATTTATAGATTATATCGAGATAAATATACAGAAAACCAGATTGCAGAACAGATGAAGATAGATGTGGATGAAGTTAGGAATATTTTGGAAAAGTTTAAGGAATAGGTGCGGCGGTTGGTTATACATATGCGGATCAGCTGGATAACTGGACGGATGCGCTTATGATTGGAAATGCCTGTTATCAAAAAGAAGATGTCAGTGCCCTGAACTGCGTTGCTGCAGCCTACCGACCAGATTACCAGAATGAAGATCCAATATTCTTATATCCATATCGTGTTTACATACCGGGCACTGGCAGCAGCGGTGTGCGCGTGGAGTGGAATGTGCATGGTAAAAATGGAGTTTGTGTTTTATAGATAGTAGTGTGCTAAAATTTTAGGAGAGGGTAAAACGCGAAAAAGAGCTCTAAACGAAATAAGGATGGAAGAAATCACCCTCCAAAGTGAATTCTTCCATCCCTTTTCTTTACTCTTTTACAATCCGAAACTCCCTCCATTTTCCACTCCGGTAGCGCATCACAACTACGAAGCAGGCGATCAGCCATGCGGGCGGCATGCTCACATAGTAGCAGCGGAAGCCAACCGGGGTGAGCGCCAGCAGGAAGGAGAGCGCGAGGCGGATGCCCAGGTTGATGAAGCCGGAAGCTGCCGGGATCTTGACATCGCCTGCACCCTGCAGAAAACCGCAGGTGATGTTGGTGATCGTGCTGGTCCAGATGAAGAACATCAGGATGTCGAGATGTTCCTTTGCGCGCCGCAGGGACTCTCCGGTGATGTTGAAGATCTGGAGAAGCGGCCGGTCAAAAAGCAGAACTACGATACTGATGGAGATACTGATCAGGACGCCCATCAGGATGGTGGTGCGGTAGCCGCGGCGGGCACGGTCCAGTTTTTCAGCGCCGATATTCTGTCCGGCGAAGCTGGAAATGGCGACGTTAAAGCTCTGGGACGGGATGTGCGCGAGCTGTTCGACCTTCAGCATGGCAGCGTAGCCCTCGATGCTGGGAGCGCCGAAGGAGTTGATGAGACGCTGCAGGATGAGGAAGCCGATTGAATTGACGCCCGTCTGCAGCATGATCGGAATACTCAGGCGCATCAGCAGCGCCCCCTGTCCTTTCCAGGCGTAGAGATAACGCCGTTTCGGCAGCAGATCCGGGAAAATGTGCCGCAGATACAGGAAACTGGCGATGGCGGAACCTGCCTGTGCGATCACGGTCGCGGCAGCCGCGCCGGAGACACCCATATGAAAGATGGAGATAAACACACAGTCCAGCACGATGTTCAGGGCGGCGGAGATCATCAGGAAAATGAGTGCGCCGCGCGAATCACCGTGTGCCCGCAGGATGCCATAGGTAACATTGTAGAGCAGCTGGAAAATAATTCCACCGCTGTAGATCAGAAAGTATGCCATACTGTCGAAACGCATTTCCTCCGGTGCCTGCAAAAAACCGAAAATAACTGGACGGGTTGCCAGAAAGCAGGCGGCGGTTAAAAATATACTTGCGATTATGGCAATCAGATAGGAGACGGAGATGGATTCCTGTATGTCTGTCTCTTTTTTGGCACCGAAATACTGGGCAACTGCGATGTTGACACCGGCACCGATGGAGGTGCAGATGGCGGTCAGAAGCCAGATCATGGAGCTGGTTAGTCCGACGGCTCCAAGGGCGGTTGCGCTGATGAGGTTTCCGACGATCACGCTGTCAGCGAGGTTGTACAAAACCTGCAGCAGGTTTGCCCCCATGATAGGCAGGGAAAAGAGCAGGATGGAGGACCATTCCCGCCCTTCGGTCATATCTTTTTTCATATGTATAAAACTCCTTTGATACAGCTAAAATCATGAGTTTAGTGTAGCATAGAGGATGGAAAAAGTAAAGAGAACGGAAAGCGCTTGTCAAGTGGAAAGAGAAGGATCTATAATAGAATAGATTTAATGTAACTGTTCAGCAGGTCTGCGCATTTACTGCGCTGACCGTACGAAAACATGGGC
>ERZ831634.2480-NODE-2480-length-15931-cov-8.845553_pt1 | contig 15931 bp, 12 predicted proteins | sample MGYA00519953_ERZ831634 | MGnify/ENA primary metagenome ERZ831634 (study PRJEB31850, sample SAMEA3708718) | human gut metagenome | biome: human gut; feature: human-associated habitat; material: faeces | place: China | collected 2014 ... | reverse complement strand
CTTTGGTAGAGAAGATATGCAAACGCTATTCACTGAAAAAGAGTGAAGTTGTAAAGTTGGCGCTCGGGTATATAGATAAGGCGCATATCAACCCATCCAAAGCACCTGAATCCGTAAAATCTGAACTGGCGAAAATAAATAAAAGGCAGGATGATATTATCCGGTTCATCCGTCACTATGAGGAAGAACAACTGAACCCCATGATACGAGTAACAAATTCTATCGCTTTGCGTTTCGATGCTATCAGTAAAACTTTGGAAACTCTTATTCTCTCTCAACTGGAAGCTAACCAGAAGAAACAAACAGCCATACTGAAAAAATTGAGTGAACAGTTCTGCAATCATGCCGATGTAATCAATCAGCAGGGCAAACAACTTTCGACACTCTATCAGATACATCAACGGGACCATAAGAAGCTGCTCCACCTGATACAGCTATATTCTGAACTCTCCGCTTGTGGTGTGATGGATAGCAAACGGAAAGAAAACCTAAAAGTAGAGATTACAAACCTGATAAATACATAGGCTTATGCACATAGATTTTGCTCCATCCTCAAAAGGGACATACAACAATGCAGGGAGTAGTCAACAACTGGCAAGTTACATGGAACATGAAGATTTGGAGCGTATGGAAAAGGGAATCTATACCGATGGATTTTTTAATCTGACGAAGGATAATATCTATAAATCGGTTTTGATAAAGGATATAGACAGTAACATCGGGCAACTGCTGAAAACAGATGCTAAATTTTACGCTATCCATGTCAGCCCATCGGAAAGTGAGCTTCGGGCAATAGGTAACACCGAACAGGAACAAGCCGAAGCGATGAAACGCTATATTCGTGAGGTATTTATCCCTGAATATGCCAAGAACTTCAACAAAGGACTATCAGCATCGGATATAAAGTTCTATGGCAAGATTCATTTTGACCGTAGTCGTTCTGATAATAAACTAAATATGTACTGTCATTTGATTGTGAGCCGAAAAGACCAAGCCAATAAAAAGAAGCTATCACCACTTACCAATCATAAGAATACCAAGAACGGGATAATCAAAGGAGGTTTTGACCGTGTAAACCTGTTCCAACAATCGGAACAGGGCTTTGATAAACTCTTTGGTTACGACCGCCAACATTACGAATCGTTTGACTACCACAACACAATGAAAAACGATTCTATCTCTTCACAACTTGAATTACAGACGCAAACTTTTACTGGTGAAAAGAAAAAAGATATATTCCAATCCAGTGAAAAAGAAAACAATATTTGTTGCAATCTTGATAGCAAGATGAAAAACAAACATTCTAACAATCAACAAAACAACAATGGCGGTGATTCCTTGTTATCCATCTTTTCATTGGGAGTAGACTTTACATTGAGTTCTACATTATTAGAAGAGCAAATGCCTAAACCCAAAAAGAGGAAACAGAGAAAGCCCAAACGGTAAAAGTATCTGTTCAAATTTTAAAAGTATTATGAGAAGAGATACTATATTTTGCATACATAAAATCTCAAATCCAGCGAAAAAGCGGAAAACTTTCTCTATATTTGCATATAATTGAAATAGAATTAACTTACGTTTATGATTAGTAGTCAAAATATACCCCATTTAATCAAATATATGGGAGCCAAAAGAGAAATATTGGAATATGTAACAGAATCAATTCAAAATCTAAATGTGGATTCCGAATGGCTATGTGACTTGTTTTCAGGAACATCCATAATTTCCGCATCTTTAAAAGACGAATATAATATACATGCAAACGATATACAGCAATACTCAGCCATATTTAGTAATACGTATTTGCTAAATCTAAATCGTTTAATTCCGCCTCTACAAATACAGGAGATTGAGGAACGTGTTTGTTTTTTAGTCGCAGAGTTCAAAGAACGATATCCTCAATTAGAATTTGATTATACCCAAATCACCAACTATAAAGAGTTACAGCAACTTGAGAAAGCTCAACAAGAACTGATTAGTTTTGATTTTGGGATAGGTTTTAACCTATTCACAAAATATTATTCTGGTACATATTGGTCATTTGAACAATGTGTATGGATAGATTCTATTAGAGCAATAGCAGAAGATTATATTGGTACACCTTCGTATTATGCAATATTGTCAGCCTTAATCTTTTCAATGTCTTATGCATCACAAAGTACAGGTCATTTTGCGCAATATCGAGATGTTACTGAATCTAATATGAATGATATTTTAATATATCGTCATAAAAATATATGGAATTTGTTTTCTAAAAAATTTGAAGAGTTGATTTCCACATTAAATATAGAAACTAATTTTGAATATAAAGTAACATCACTAGACTATATGGATTGTCTTCGAGTAATAGAAAAAAATTCTATCGTTTATGCAGACCCACCATATAGCACGGTTCATTACTCAAGGTTTTATCATGCTATAGAAACTTTAGTCCGATATGATCACCCCATTATAAAGTATAAAGGTCGGTATAGGGATGATCGACACCAATCCCCTTTTGATAAGAAGAAAGAGGTGAGAAATGCTTTCAAATTATTATTTGAAGGGGTTAAAAATAGGGAATCCCATTTAGTCTTAAGCTACAGCAATAATGGAATGATTAACCAAGAAGAAATATTAAACATTGGGAGTTCTGTCTTGGGGAAAGGGTACAAATGCGATTTACAATCAAGGGAATATATTCACAGCAAAATGGGACGCTCTGATGAATATCAATTAGATGTGAATGAGCTTATTATATCTTATAAAAAAGTATAATCATGGATTCTATTCAGATAGATTTCACAGAACTAAGGACGTCATGGACTAAATATGATATAGTCCAAGCATTGGATGTTATATATAGTGTTGATACTATACAGAAATATAAGAATAAGGAAGCAAAAATTAATGAAAGAATTTTGCGTTCATTTCTTGGTATCAACTCTCTAGATGATCCAATTCCTGATTATTGGATTGAAATTCAAAAATATCCAATAGAAAAGAAAATATTTTCATTACTAGCTCTGATCTTTACTCATGGAGGGGTTGTAAAAGACTTTGCAACTAAGTATTCAAAAGATAACATGAAAGGTGTCTTTTATATTGATTCTAAAGACAAACAGCTTACTAATATTCGCAGTGCTTTAGTGGTTGCAGAAGCAACAGAACCGACAAATAGGAGAAAAAATGAAGTACCTTATGACTTCTCTGTCGTATATTATAATCCTAAAGTTGGAAAATTATTTAAAAAAGTATTATTAGAAAGGTTTTCCAGATTTACAAACAAAGAACTCTCAAATGATGAGTTTTATAGTATATGTGAGAAAAATGAATTTCATAAAGCTTTAAGTTTAACTTTTGATCAATTCAAAACATGGCTTGAAGGATATAGCTTTAATGCATGTTACGTTAAAGAATTACATATCAGGAATTTTCTATCAATAAAAGAGCCAGTAGATATTGACTTTGAAAAATCAAAAGAAATATATTTTCTTGGAGAGAATGGTGACGGAAAGTCACTTATAATAATGGCAATATATCTTGCTTTTAACGGAAATTATATCAAATATAAAACTGAAAAGCGGGATACAGGAATTGCATCCGATATATTGGATAATAATAGCGATCTATATGGTATTGATGAGTGGGGACATCAATATAATATTTCTAATGCAATATATCTTGATAATCTTTATGCTTATGGTACACATCGCGGAAGATATAATGCTGATCCTTCTGAAAAATATGGTTTCATGTCATTATTCAATAATGATCTTACACTAAATAGCCCAGAGCAATGGCTGAAAAATCTAAAACTGGAAGAGGAACAAGCTGAAGAAAATAAGCTAAAAATAAAAGTTGCAACTAAACAATTAGAAGACATTCTATTTAATTTACTCGAAAGAAACGTTAAAACTCACATTGAAGGGAGTAAGGTTTTTTTTGAGGAAAAAGGATGTTTCCTAGGTATAGATCAATTATCAGAAGGATATAGGAGTATCATTATTTTTGTCTGTGATTTATTGTATCGTTTATATAAAAAGAATAGCAATGATATATTTAAAACGAAAGGCGTTGTTTTAGTCGATGAAATAGATCAACATTTGCATTTAAAATGGCAAAGAATAATTGTTAGTAAGTTACGAAATATATTTCCAAATATACAGTTCATATTTACGACGCACAGCCCTACAATTATTCAAGGCGCATCAGACGATTCTATTATATTTAGAACGTATAGAGTGAACGGCATAACAAAAGTGAGTGAACCCTATTATAGAAAGGACTTAGATCATCTCATGATGAATACTTTGGTAACTTCTTCTCTGTTTGGATTGGAAGATTCCAGATTAGACACAGATGATAATAATTCCGATACTAACGACACTTATTTATTGTATAAAATAAATAAGAAACTTATTTCAAAGTTACAGGAACAAAAAGAAAAAGGTAAGAATTTTGTTAGTGAGAACGAAATTGACTCTTTGATAGATAGCATTTTAGAAGAATATCAAAATGAAGAAGATCGATAAAGACTTAGCAGTAATACCACCATCACTAGTTATTGGTGATGATAAGTTAACACACCAAAGGAGATTAGAACTAATAGCAAACAAACATTATATTAATGAAGCACCTTACAATGATCGATATAAAACTGATGATATTAGAGATAGATTAGTGCTTATATATAACAACAAATGTGCTTTTTGCGAACAAAAGGTTGAACAATATCATATTGAACATTTTAGACCTAAGCAAATTTACTACTGGTTAGCATATAGTTGGGATAATCTTTTATTAGCGTGCCACTACTGCAATAATTATAAAGGTATAAACTTCGCAATAAAAGGAAAGCGAGCTAAATGTCCTAATACAAAAGATTTAAAAAGCATCAATACTATATCATCCAACAAATATAATTTTCAAGAACAACCAAAGTTAATAAATCCAGAGCAATCAGATCCAAGTCCTTATTTGATATTTGAAAAAGATGGGAAAATAACTTCTGACAACGAAGATTATAAATATACAATAGAAACATGTAGAATAGATCGTAAATATCTAAATGACGGTAGAAAAAAAATTATTGATAAATTTAAGAGAGAAATAGTTTCAGAGCTTGTTTATAATTCAACTCCAGAAGAACAAAAGCATGCTATAAATATATTGGTCAGACGTTTTGTTAATGAAGCCAATGATAATGATAATGAATTTTTGGCTTTTCGTAATTTTGCAATTGGACACAATTGGTTAAATGATGTAGTAAAAGAAGCTATTACTACCTTATAATAATTATAATGCCTATATGCTCTCGAAATTTGATAAATCAACAAATATGTTTATCTTTGTGCCTAGTATTCTCCATGAGCAAACTACCGCAAAAGCACGTAGCAAATTAGTGGGACAATTCATGGGATATGCTTGACGCTAAAAATATAAAGTTTTAAATATCAGCGTGGTAACTCTCATAGGAGAATCCCAGGCGGATCACAGAAACGCTGGACAGAAATGGACAGTAAATGTACAACTCCTACAATATCAAGGTATTGTAGGAGTTTTTCTTTGTATAATGTCTGTGACCTAAGACACGAAAAGGTCACAAAAAGACACACTTTCGTGACCAATTCGTGACCTGTCCACCCTCTAAGATTTTAGGTCACGGAATGTCCCAAATTGGCGGTTTGTTGTCTTGATTTGTCCGTACTGCAAATATCTCATTTTCAGTTTATCAATTTAAGTTTGTAACTAAAAAAAAGAGATTATGAGAAGTACTTTTAAGCTACTCTATTTCGTCAAACGAAATGCAGTAAAGAAGAACGGTAACGCACCGATTATCGCACGTATCACTATCGACCAAGTTGTAGCCCAGTTTAACACCAAACTGGAAATAAATCCGGCTCACTGGAGCGTGGAATTAGGCAAGGCTTCCGGCAGAACCGCAGAAGCCGTACACATCAATTCCATGCTGGAAAGTATTCGTAGCACAGTTCATCAACATTACCATGCGTTAATGGCGCAAGACGGATATGTAACCGCAGAACTGGTAAAGAACGCTTTTTTAGGCAAGATAGCAAGGGAACGGACTTTGATAGAGTTCTTCAAACAGCACAACGAACAGTATTTGCAAAAGGTCAAAATGAATACCGCAGACAAGACCTATTCACGTTATGAACTGACAAAGAAACGGCTTATGGAGTTTATGAAGTTTAAATACTCCGTTTCCGATATGCTCATTAAAGATATAAATGTGGTATTCATTGAAGATTTCCTGTTGTATATCAAGAATAACTATGGGTGCAGCCATAATACGGCTATGAAGTTCGTACAACGTTTTCGCACGGTAGTAAACTTTGCCAAGAATACGGGTTTAGTGACTGCCGACCCTTTCGGGAGTTATCGGGTAAGGTTTGAACGTACCGATAGGGATTACCTGACTATGGAAGAAATTACCACCATTTACAACCACGAGTTTAGCTCTAAACGGTTGGAGCAGGTACGTGATTTGTTCATTTTCAGTTGTTACACGGCACTTTCCTACATTGACGTATGCGAGAAGCAGGAGGACATTCGCACCGGATTTGACGGTAATTTGTGGATTATACGGAAAAGACACAAAACAAATGTTACATCTACCGTCCGATTGCTGGATATACCAAAAGCCATATTGGAAAAGTACAAAGACAAATTGCCAAACGGTAAGATTTTACCAGTTATCAGCAATCAGAAAATGAATGATTACTTAAAAGAAATCGCAGCCATTTGCGGAATTGAAAAGACCTTAACCTATCATGTCGCAAGGCATTCTTGTGCGACTTCGGTACTGCTTGCCAATGGTGTTCCCATTGAAACGGTATCTAAGATTTTAGGTCATACCAATATCCGGACTACTCAAATTTATGCGAGGATTACCGATTTGAAGGTAAGTAACGACATGGAAATGTTGGCTCAAAAGTTGGATGTTCCACACAGGACTGCCAGCCGATGAAACTATGTTATCGTCAGATAACAGCAAGGTGTGATTTGTGGCACACAAATCTGTTTTCCGTGCCGCAAAACACCTTGGGCAAATTCACTCCGAAGTCGTGTTGCCAATGAAAGAAAGACATTCCCTAACTAAAGATTTTTTCGCTCGTCGGGACGGGTGGTCCCGCCCCTTGCCGCTGGGCGTTCCCCGACCGATGAGTTTATTTTTGTAATTCTGCAATCTTGTTTTATTGAAATATTGATAGCTTGATTGATTGAAAGCAAGATTTCAAGAAAACTGGATTGATTGAAAACAATAAACCATTCAATATTAATTGAAATACTGAATGGTTTATATTACAAGAGCATAATTACTTGCGAAAAGAAAATAAAACTCGCATCATGTATCGTTTTCATCCATTCTTCGGAGCAGACTTTTTTGCAATGTTTCCAAATATCGGGTTCGATTTATTTTACGGCTTCGCATTTCCAAATAAGAATGATATAAATCTCCAATATCTATACTGAACACATTTTCAAAATATCCTGCAATCTCTTTTAAAGTAGCCGTTCCTTTATTAAAATCCCCATTCGCTTCTAAAGCATAAATAAGTTCTACCAACGCCCTTTTAGAGCCAGTCCAACGCAAAATAGTTTCTGCAATCAGCCCGTTATCCGCTTTGCGCTGCACAATACGCTCCAATTCCTGCAATCTGTTAGTCAAGTAGATTTTCAACAGTTCGTTGGTAATAATTTTAGCCACTTTAAAATCATACCCGGTTGAATATAGAGGGTCTTTATCAATATGGGAACTGTCTGTACATATTCGTAAATCGTTTTGGTTTCGGGTAAAATAATACCTATCCAAATAAGTAGATTTAGAACGGTAATACTGATAAAAGTCCAAGTTCCTACTGAAATAAAACGTCAAACTATCCAATTCTTTATATAAATACTCTCTTTGTGCAATATCACTACCGGTAGGATATTTACTCTCAATGACATATATTTTATTGTAATACAAATACTTGCTCAATACTTCCGGCTTATACTCCTTAAAAAAAGAGATTTCTTCCGTTTCATCAGCAAACTGATAAGCTAATATGTATTTTCTCAATTCATCACATAAAGGCTGAATAAAACGCATCATATGCAAAGCACTGTCAATGCCCATACAATCATCTATACCGAGCTTTTCTATCTCTGTATTGATTTGGAAACAATATCTTATCTACAAATTGCATAGAATATCTTTGAGCTGATTATAAAGACCTAATACTATCTCTATATTGCCTTAATTCTTTTTCTCCAGCATTTTTTATAGCCGAATCCAGTTCATTAAGAACTCTAACTCTATCATTAGGTATCATTCCGACAAACGGGACAGTGTTTGATACCGTATTTCCTAATAAAGTTGTTTTTATATGAAGTCTTGAAATAAAAGTCCGTAGTTCCAACAACCTTTCGTGTTCGGTAGCTTCTACAAAAGAACCATGTTGTATTTCCTCGTATAATTCTGATTCGGAAAATACGGTCAGTGATACAAAGTTTACGGTAAATGGGTGTAACTGATTGAATACATTGGCAGTATTAATAGCGTTCCGCTCTCCTTTGCCTTTTCCTGCAAGCCCTGTCAGATACACGAGGTTATATCTGATATTTGCTTCTTCCAACTTCTTGCATTGCTCGATAATATCATTAGCCGTATATCCCTTGTTCATTGCTGCCAATGTATTATCATCGCCCGATTCTGTTCCGATACTGATACCGTCAAAACCTAAATGACGCAGGTTCTTCAATTCCTCTACTGTTTTTGGCTTAATATCTGAAATCCGGGCAAACATACCGATACTTTCACAATGACGAAGATATTTCCTGATTAGAAGACCTAAATCCAGCAGCCTGTTATAACTTAGCACAAATGGATTAGCCCCCGTTAAAAATACTCGCCGGGCTTTGGGCTGGTAACTTTGTATCACTTTCAAATCTTCTTCGACTTCCGTAATGGGAGATAGACGAAACTTTGTTCCGTGATATAAACTACAAAATTTACACTTGTTGTGAGTGCATCCGGCTGTTACCTGTAAGAGTTGAGAACTTGCTTCGTATGGTGGTCGCCATACTTGTCCCGTAAAATGTAATAGCTCCATATAATTATAAATTAAGCACTTGGAATTCGTTATTTTCCGTATTTTTGTGCTGCGAAGTTAGGACGTTCTTTTTGAATAAAGAAGAACTGTACTATCTGTCAGCCACTTACGTTTGAGTTAGTTTTTCTCAATATCAATGTATTCAAGGACGGAAAAAATGCGAAAAAAGTTAGATTATGATTATTGTTCTGCTTCCCCTATACTGGAATGGTTGGGAGACAAATGGGCTTTGGTCGTTTTATTGAAGCTACACGAGAATGGAGTAATACGTTTCAATGAACTATACAAAACAATTCCCTCTATATCAGAAAAGATGCTTTCTACTGTCTTACGTTCATTGGTGACGGACGGATTAGTAGGTAGAAAAATATATCCCTCAGTACCACCCAAAGTGGAATATTATGTATCTGAATTTGGAGAAACCTTAATTCCTCATTTAGAGCAGTTGAAACAATGGGGGCAAGAAAATTTTGAAACGATAATGGAGAATAGACTGAAAAATAAGTATTGAAATTTAGTGCAAGGTGCAAGTATATATTTATATATATAACTTGCACCTTGCACTAACCTTAGAATGTTTATTTTCAACGGTTTGCATAATCCAAAAATAATGCGTACATTTGAACCCAAGATGTTGGCAGACAGACACTGGACAACAGCAGACAGTTTTTAAGGACTAAAGCGTGACGGACACAAAGCCTAAATTTCTGAAAGTACTGATATTGAGGAAGAAATAACGTTTGGTTCGAGCCCCAGGCGGATCACTGAAATAAAATTAAGCCTCTGAATTTCAGGGGCTTTTTTCTTACCCTACGGCTTTACTCCCCCATTCCGGATTCTCGTCTTCTCTCCATAATACAAAAACGTTCTGTTTCGATTTCAGATTAAAGTACAGTCAAAGAAAAAGTATAAAAAGAAAGTTTTTTATATTGAAAATACAAGACATACGAAGATCCACACAATCAACTAATTATCAATAAATTACAAAAACCTCCATTTCCTCTACGAGAATCGACTCGATTCTCGTAGACAAACACATCGATTCTCGTAGAGTTCCGAGTCGTTTCTCGTAGAGGAGTGAACTAAATATCCATAAGAGACAACAACCAATGCAAGCAAGAAAAACATATCCGGCCGGAATTTGTAATAAAAACAACTCAGATTTTGATTTAAGACAACTTTTAATAGAGTGAAAATCCGATATATTTGCACATCATCTGCTAATCATAGCATAAATTAAGTGCAAATACTAAAAAAACAAAATTATTATCATATCCCGGAACGCTCAATTGTATTATAATTAAGAGACTTTCAGTTATCCACAGAAAGTCAACGGCAATAAAGCTCAAACGAAATTTGATTTTAAATATATACTACATGAAAATGGTAAATCACAAAAACACACTGTATGCAGGAATTGCATGTATATTGATGTGCGGTAATCTATCGGCGCAAGAGACTAATTTCGATCTGTCTTCCCAACGTTCAGAAAAACAAGATGTTTTGGCAGTGCCCGGGGAGAAAGTAGACTACCGGGGAATAATCATTAATCCTACTCCCCAAAAGCTGGTATTTAACGGAAATAGTAAATTGAATATTTCCCAAGGATTCATATTGAAAGACAAACAGAAAAAATTCACAAAAGATCTGGAGTTTGTTACGCTTAATAAGAAAGGTATAAAGTTGTCTATTGATTTTGGAAAGAAAGTAGCGGCAACACAAAATGTAAAAGAAGTATCGGGAGCTTATGCCTTAACTATCAGCTCTAAAGGTATCTCCATTATCGGTTATGATGAAAGAGGTGCATTTTATGGTATTCAAACCTTACGGCAATTAGCAGAAAGCCCGGCAACCGTAAACGGACAATTGCCCTACCTGGAAATCAACGATTATCCGGACTTGCCTAATCGTGGAGTAGTAGAAGGATTTTATGGCACTCCATGGTCACACGAAGTACGGATGTCTTTAATAGACTTCTACGGAAAATTCAAGATGAACACTTATCTGTACGGTCCAAAAGACGATCCTTATCACAGTTGCCCTAACTGGCGTCTCCCCTATCCGGAGAAAGAAGCCAAAAACATCCGGCAATTGATTGAGGCCTGTAACCGGAACCGCGTAGATTTCGTGTGGGCCATTCACCCGGGACAGGATATCAAATGGAATGAAGAAGATTATAACAACTTAATCAACAAATTCAATGGGATGTACGATCTCGGCGTACGCCACTTTGCTATTTTTTTCGATGACATCTCAGGGGAAGGAACTAACCCGTTGAAACAGACTGAACTATTAAATAGGTTGACCGATGATTTTGTGAAGGTAAAAGGTGATATCACTCCACTCACGGTATGCCCGACTGATTATTCCAAACTTTGGGCAAATCCGACTCCGGAAGGAAGTCTTGCCATTTACGGTAAAACATTGTATCCGGAAATAAAAGTATTCTGGACAGGCGATGTAGTCTGTAGCGACCTGACAAAAGAGACATTGGAATTTGTAAACTCACGAATCAAGCGTCCTGCATATTTCTGGTGGAACTATCCGGTGACAGATTATGTGCGCAACATTCTCCTGCAAGGTCCGGTTTATGGCCTAAACACCTCATTAACAGAAAAAGATGTTTGTGGAGTCATCAGTAACCCAATGGAACATGGCGAGGCTTCCAAACTGGCACTATATGGTGTAGCTGACTACACTTGGAATATGGCAGCCTACAATGCAATCGACAACTGGGAAAGAGGGTTGAGCGAACTAATACCGCAAGCAAGAGAGGACTACCGGAGATTTGCCATCCACTCAAGTGATACGGAAACCGGTTATCGCCGTGACGAATCTTGGGAAACAAAAACATTCCGACTTACTGATTGGACGGAGGAAACCGCACAAGCCTTAGAAGAAGAATTCAAGAAGATAGAAAACGTACCCGCCAATCTGGAAAAAGGATGTACCAACAAGAAGTTACTGAAAGAATTGCGTCCGTGGTTGACAGAATTCGGCAAATTGGGAACGAGAGGAAAGCGGGCTATAGAACTTGCACGTATCTATCGTTCCAACCAGGATGACGCACTCTTCTGGAGTAAATTCGTACAAAACCTAATGACGAAAGAGGAACGTAAGAACTACGATGCTCATAAGTCGGGCACCATGAAATTACAACCTTTTTACGAAAATACGATGGATGACATGGCACATGGATTCCTGAAAAAACTGAGCGGTGAGATTCCGATGGATTACAAAGGTATCGGTTCGTTCGCAAATTCCGGTACAATCCAGACCAAATTGATGCTTGACAGAGACACCACTACTTATTATACTTCCGGTATGGCTCAAAAAGCCGGAGACTGGATTGGTGTCGATTTAAGAACCATCCGTGATGTATCTGAGATATCCATCCTCCAAGGAAGAAATTCAGTGGATGATGTCGATTATTTCGACCACGCTATATTAGAATATTCAGAAGACGGAAAGATTTGGAAGCCTTTGACAGAAGAGTTAAAACAACAATACATTATCCAATGGCAAGGAGAAGCTGTAAAAGCCCGTTATGTCCGGTTGAGAAGATTGGATTCCAAACGCACAAACTATGCTTCCATCCGCTCGTTTGAGGTAAATCCACTTCGCATAGAGGATTTAAGATTCAAGTTGCAAACAGAAAATCCAGAACAGGCACTTTATGCATTTGATAAGAACTTAGGTACATCATTCAAATCCAAGGACCAAGATTGCCTGGAATTCGAAGTAGCAAAAGGCACGAAAGCATATACTCTGCTAATGAATGAACTTCCGATGCCACTGAAATGTAAACAGTTTGATGTAAAAGGGAAACTCGTGTCAGAAACATCAATCGACTCTCCTTATGCCAAGATTGAGTTATCCGGCAAAGATGTAGCAAAAGTCAGCATAGAGGGAGCGGCAGAAATATTCGAGATTATTGCCGAATCAGAATAATTAAAATAGAAAAAACAATAGAAGATAATCAAAAAAGGGGATGTTTAAAAACTCCCCTTTTAACACACCTTCTTCCTCTAAGAAATCAATTTTAAATACTTCTCCAGTATTGGCTATATCTTCTTCCCAATGTAAAACACATACCCATAAAATTCCTTATATTTATAATACAATTGAGTTTCATACCGCTGATTAGCAATAAAATCTTCAGCAACCTTATTACCAGCGTATCTCCTTAAGAATATTTCTTGTGCTTCCACTTGAGGAGCATAAAAATGTTCTATCCAGCAGTTTTCCGGTAAAATAAAATTAGCAACAGGAACATAACCGGCTTTTTGCATCTGACCGGCCTTATTGGGAATAGTATCAATCTCGGGATAGGCATCCATCCAAAAGTCGTTAATTTCCGCAGGACGCCAGTCGGTAAACCATGAAACTTCCGAAACAGCTACGTAACCACCTTTCTTCAAATATTCCCGCCATTCATTCAGTCCACGCTGAAAACCGATATTGTAGATTGCCCCTTCCGACCAGATTAAGTCCAACGTCTCTTTTTCAAATGGCAGATCGTCCATTGACCCGACAATGCCTTTTATCCGATTTTGCAAATGGTGCAACCCTGCATTGCGATTCAAAATATCAATAAAATCGGGAAACAAATCCAGACCAAAAATCTCTCCCGGAACATGCTCACCCAACAGGATGGTTTGCCAGCCGGTACCACAGCCAAGATCGGCAATACGAGAATGCTCATTCAGATTATCAATAAAGCTAAGAGCCTTGAGAGTCACCTCCCGGCTACCGGGTCCCTGCCGTTCGACACTGGCAAAATATTCACAGATTAAATTAAAGTCGAATTCGTGAATTGATTTATTTTCGTTACTCATGATGTTTTAATTTTATAATTAAAAAAATAAAGGACAATACCCACGTAGGGTTATTGCTGATTAATTGATATATAAATATGAAAATAACTCTGACAAGAACATGTCTGAGTCAAATAACGGATAACCTTAAGCAGAAAGCACAAAGGTTATTTACTTCACGGAATCCTTCTTAAATTTAAACATCCAAACTTTTTTAACTGTCACAAAGATAAGAACCTTTTTTATTCCAGCAAAATCTAACGATAAAAGTAGAAAAATTTAGTTCCTTTAAAAAAGACATTCCGGAATTTGGTTGTCACGAAAACAATGCCCAACTTTGCACCGCAAAAATAAAGACAGACATATAATTCCTCATCGGAGGGCATTATCACAAGAGTCATAGTGCCGGATAAGATGAATGGTGGAAAATCATTCGTCTTATCCGGCATCATTTTTTAGAATAAGACAGAACGGTATAGAGTAAACTGAAAATTAAATATTTAAAGAAATGAAAAAGGTAACCAGTAACAGTACAACACCTGCGAAGCCAAGCTTTGCCTTTGTAAAAGCAATGACTGTCAAGTTCATTCCAAGCTTCTATACGTCCTCATGTATAACGATCTAAATAATGTGCTATGACTATCCTATACTTCGTCGCATACTCCTTTTGCTACATGGTATCCCTACTTCCCTTCTGGGTATTATACCGGATATCAGACCTGTTTTATGTTCTGCTTTATCACATTATTAAATATAAAAGAAAAGTAGTCCGTAACAACCTCCGCATCTCTTTTCCCCAAAAAGGAGAAAATGAGATTCTCGCCATAGAAAAGAAATTCTATGCTTTTTTGTGTGACCAGTTTGTCGAAACAATCAAGCTATGCTCCATCACAGAGAAAGGAATAAACAAACGTATGGCTTTTGAAGGATTACCCGAAATGGTAAGTGAATTAGAAAATGAAAACAAAAATTTCGCTTTCCTCTACATGGGACATTACGGCAATTGGGAATGGATGTCTTCCTATAGCCTTTGGATGCCCCGGGAATTCGACTTCTTTACCTTATATAAACCTCTGCATAATGCGGTAGCGGATAAAATGATGATCCGGCTGAGGTCGAGGTTCGGGGCGAAACCGGTACCTAAAAACGATATTTTGCGCCGGATTGTCGAAAACAAAAGAAACGGACGCTTATTCCTGGCCGGATTTATCGGTGATCAGACACCGAATAGGGCTAACCTGAATTTTTGGATGGAATTTTTAAATCAGGATACGCCTATATTAGTAGGAACCGAGAAGATTGCCCGGAAATTCGGTTTGCCGGTAATATCCCTGAAGATGCGGAAGGTGAGGAGAGGGTATTATGAGGTGGATTTTGTCGATGTATGTAGTGATCCCGGACAATTGGAACCCGGGGAATTGACCCGGATACATACACGTCTTTTAGAGCGGTATATCCGCGAGGTTCCTGAATTATGGCTTTGGTCGCATAAACGGTGGAAACATACACGGAATACGGATGGAAGTGAAAAATAAAGAAATGGCTCGGGTTGCGGTGATCATATTGAATTGGAACGGGGAAAAATTACTCCGTGAGTTTTTGCCTTCGGTGGTTAAATACACCGATCCCGGTTTGGGCCGGATTGTCGTGGCCGATAATGCTTCCGAAGACGATTCGGTCCGGATACTGGAACAAGAGTTTCCGGAAGTGGAATTGATCCGGTTTTCGCAAAATCATGGATTTGCAGGTGGATACAACCGGGCTGTCGGTTTGGTACCGGAGGAGATCGTTGTATTGCTGAATAGTGATGTGGAGGTCGCTCCCGGATGGCTGGAACCTTTGGTCGCTCTCCTGGACGAAGAACCGGGGATTGCAGCAGTGCAACCTAAAATTTTGGCTTATACGAACCGGAATCATTTCGAGTATGCGGGGGCTTGCGGAGGGTTTATCGATTCCCTGGGTTTTCCGTTTTGCAGGGGACGGATTTTGAACGTGACCGAAGAGGACCGGGGCCAA